>Ga0315293_10001026_pt1 | contig 26898 bp, 46 predicted proteins | sample YL17G13_20_MG_FD_203071 | JGI IMG/M metagenome (GOLD analysis project Ga0315293, IMG submission 203071) | Sediment microbial communities from Yellowstone Lake, YNP, Wyoming, USA - YL17G13_20 | ecosystem: Environmental > Aquatic > Freshwater > Lake > Sediment | place: USA: Wyoming | collected...
GTAGATGATACAATTATATTTGATAAACTTCAAAAAGATTCATTAGAAAAAATATTTGATTCAAATGTGGATCAGTATTTAAAAATATATGATGGAGTGAGTTTTAATGTTACTGATGTTCGAAAGGAAATTTTAGAGAGTGCAAGCAATGGTAGAGAGATAATAAGTAAGTTAGAATCTCTAATACCAAAGAAAATATTTGAAATACTTAAAAAGGAAGGTACTTCATGAGGAAAAATTATCCTAACGCAATTCGTCAGTTCATTTTACGTCACTGTGGATTGAATGCTCGGACTCTTACCAGTAAGATCAATGATTCGAAACTGGCTAAGAGACTTGGCGTGAATTATTCAGTAAAGAATATTACCACTGTATTAGGTAATATTACACGTGGAAGTTTCTATCGAACTAAGTAATTAAACAACTCACTCCATCATTAATTTAAATCATAAAAAGGAAAAAACATGGCAGAAGAAGTAAAACTTACTAATTCAGAAGTAACCACATTATATGGTACTACTGATACATATAAAATTTTTAAAACAAAAGATGGTGCATCAGTAATATCTTTTAGTGTAAAAACAAAACTAAACGATAATATAGCAAATTGTCCTTGTCTCTTTAGAAGTTGTAGTTATTATACAAAAAGTGAACAAGAATTGGAAAAGATTAAGAACTTTTTAACTATTGGCTCTATTATCGAGGTTCTTGGTGTAACAGAAAGATTTCAGAAAAAGAATAAGGAGTGGGGTGAAAAAGTTAAAGTAAAAGGTATTATTCCAATATTAGTTACAAATAAAAATGATAATACTGATATTCCACAAACAGATGAAGATCTTCCATTTTAATAGAAAGATAAAAAATGGCCGACAATAAATTTATATCTACTAATAAAGTTATTAAGACTTTATGGAGTGATTCTAAGATGCATAAAGTGTCATTGGGGAGTGACCCAAATGAACTTATTGATATTCAAAAAGACCTTCTGGATTTCATGAAAGATATAAAAGAAAAGAATGAAGAACAGTGTCGTGCCATTTTTCATCTTGGTGCAGCTTTAACAGGCTATGATGAAACAGCCCGTGCTTTTTTAATGGGTTGGTTATGTCATGCTATTAAAGATGGTATTCAGACGAAAAATAATACAAAGATAAACATTTACCACGAGGTGGAAGATGTCACAGACGAAGAAGTCAGAGACTGGGTCTCAGAAGGTCTTGCCAGTTTGTCCAAAAAAATCAAAGACGGTGATATTAAACCAAAATCAGGGCCTCTTCCGAGAGTCGATGACCAAGAAACAGACCAGTACTGATCGATTTGTATCGTTTCATCTCGACCGATGTGGAATTAAATGTCCAAATAATAAAGTCTGTTATCTTCTGAATAGAAAAAAAACAGACTTTAATATTAATTATATTAATTTATTAGAACAATCTCTAAAAAATGGTTATACAACTTATGAATCAATATCAAATGTTACAACATTAGATAATAGAATAAAGTATATTAAGAACTATAAGAACTATAGTGTGACAGTATCTTATCTTCTTTTTCTACTTGGAAAATCATTAGCAATTATTAGACAGATACCTGTTGATCAAATACAGGTATCTGTTTATTCTAAGACTCAAATAGAAGAAATGAAAAAATATCAAAAACTATTTCTTGTTAAAGATAACTTAAGTATGCAAGTATTTACTGACGCTTGTAGTGGAAAATTTGTTTGTTCAAATATCCATTTTTTATTCTTACAAGATTACTTAGATAAAAACAAAGTATATCATATTATAAAAACTTTTAATAATAACAAAAATAATTCCATTACTATTGATTCATGCTTACATAATTATCTTTTAAATGGTACATGTCAGTGGGATGAAGGTATTGATATATCTTCTGATGGAACTATGAGATCTTGTGTTTATTCATGTAATGGGATGCCTATACCAAAAAATGCCAAAATTGATAATTTAGTTAGTCACAAATTATTTCCAGCTAAATGTATTTATATAGAACTCTTTGGAGGATAAATGGAAGATGTAACAAAATTACCTCTCTATAAACTAAAAATCGAACTTGCTTCTGCTAATGATCCTTTAGTTGTACAACTTCGAGGTGATAAACACATCGGTTGTAGAGGTGTTGATGTTGAAATAGGCAATCAAATTTTACTAAAAGAACAAAGTAGATATAAAGATAGACTATTAGTATTTGACTCAGGTGATGAAGTAGAAAATAATCTTCAAAACTCACCGGGACATGGCTTTGATTTGGTTATTAAAGATCCCGATGTACAAATTCAAATGGCTACTGAATCTCATAAACTTCTTAATCAAGATCTGTATGGAAAAAGATTTGATGAATTGAAGTTTAGTAGATCATCATATAAGGATTGTAGACATTTTGGTGTTGTGGGTAATCATGAGTACAGATCTCGAAAAAATGCTGGTGTTTGGATAAATCAGCAAATTTATGAACCTGGAAAAACATTGTTTGTTGGAATCAGAGCACTTTTTAAGGTAGAAATATTTAATAAGCAATCAAAACTTCGTAAAGAATACCGTATATATTTATCTCATAGACCTGGACAATCTGATGCTGCTTCAGAAATTGGAATCTTTAGAGCCTGTCAAAGACAAAAATCAGATGTAATGGCTGATTTGTATTTATTTGGTCATTTTCATAAAAGAAGAATAATTCCTGATGCTATATATGATAGTAATGGAAAATTCAAGAAAGTACTTTATGTGGTTAATCCTTCTCCATTAGTTAATATGGAATATTCGGAATGGGCCGGTTATGCGCCTCTTCGGTCTGGTTGGTTTGTAAACGTTTTTTTACCATTAATAGGTGACCCTTATGGTGAAGTATAACCAAATAAATTAAAAGGAAAAGACAATGGCTAAAAAAGTTGAAGAAACAGCAATCAAACAGTTTAATCCTGAAAACTCATTCAAAGAATTATATGATAGAATATCATGTAATACTGGTCTGATATTTCTTGATACTCCAGAAGAACCAAGAATCATTCGTTCGATATTCAAGAAGTTTGGATCTCCAGAAAGAGAGATTCAATATTGGTCTTTCTCGCAAGGTTTAATTGTTATTCCTAAGGATCAAGAACCAGAAAAATTCTATCCTCATGATATTCCTCCAGAAAGTTCAAGGACTCTGGATAACAATAAAACTATTGGAAATCTTGCTGTTGCTTTAAAATGTATTGAAGTGGATTGTCGAAAAAAGATTAAAGATAACAAAGAATATAAAACTCCAATGAGTAAAAATATTTATATTCTAAGAGATGCAAGTGTATTCTTTCAAGCTCCAGGAATCATACGAACTTTAAGAGATATCATTTATTTAACATCCATAGCTTGTTCTAATATTGTTATAACTGGTTATGGTATGACTATTCCTAATGATATCATAAAAGATTCACATTATATTAAGTTAAAATTTCCAACTACTGAAGAAATACAACATGGTCTATTTCCAAAAATTAAAAGTATTTTAACATACAAAAAAAGCAAAAATCCTAATATTAAGATTGATGATGAATTTCCAGAACTTGAAACAGCCAGAGCATGTACAGGATTAACAGAGGATCAAATCTTAAATACGATCAGCTATTCATTATCTACTTATGGTAAAATAGATATTGATAAGGTTAATGAAGAAAAACGATCTATTATTAACAAAAGTGATATTCTGGACTTTTGGGTATGTCAAGATTCACTTTCATCAATCGGTGGATTTGACGAACTTAAGAAATGGTTTAATGTTCGTAAAGTTGTAATGTCTTCACCTAATGCGGAATCCTTTGGAGCTGAAACGCCAAAAGGAATTATGTTATTGGGTGTCCAAGGAAGTGGAAAAACTTTGACAGCGAAGGCTTTAGCTCAATCATGGTCTGTAGGACTTATAAAACTTGAGATGGGTAAAGTCTTCGCAGGTTATGTCGGTGAGTCGGAAAAAAGGATGAGGATGGCTTTACAACAAATAGATGCTGTAGCACCAGTAGTAGTTGTAATTGATGAAATAGACAAAGGATTATCAGGTGCTGGTAGTTCCGATAAAACAGATGGTGGTACTACGTCAAGAGTTATTGGAACACTCTTAACATGGTTGCAAGAGTCTCATCCTGGTGTTTTTCTAATAGCAACAGCTAATGATATTACTAATCTTCGAAAGAATCATCCTGAATTACTACGTAAAGGTAGATTTGATGAAATCTGGTTCTCTGATTCACCAACTTTAGAAGAAAGAAAAGAAATCTTTACTATTCATCTTAAGAAAAAAGGAAGAGACCCTAAGAACTTTGATCTTGATGTTTTAGCGAAAACATATTATGATGACAACGGAACTCATTATGAACCAAGTGGTGCTGAAATAGAATATGGCATAAAAGATGCTATTCAAGAAGCATTTGCTTTAGGTGGTGGAAAAAAACTTATCGTTGGAGAAGAAGGCGATATCACTACTGAACTAATTGTTGAAAAATTAAAAATTATTAAACCTATCACCTATATATGTAAAGACACGATAACTGGTATGAGAAAATGGTCTAAAATTAATGCTCGAAATGTTTCATCTTCTAATATAAATGATTCAATAAAATCCACTGCTACAAATTCAATGGACCTTCGTTTTGATTTAAATCTTTAAACAAGGAGTATATTATTTCACACCAATCTAAAGTAAAAACAACATTAAATAATAAAGAATATCTTGCTAAAGCATTAAAAAAACTTGGCTTTAGAATTCAAGAAACAGATAGTGCTAATGGATTAGAAACAAAAGGATATTATAATGTTAAAGAGAAAGTTGATATTTTAGTCCAAGGTCATGGAGTTAATGACTATAAGAATGCTATTGGTTTTCAAAAAAGTGAAGATGGCACATATACTGCAATCGGTGACTTTTTTGGTTTAAATATTAATAATAAAGCAATGACTAAAGAATCATTAAAACAAGAAGTTACTGCTATAGCCAAACAAGAAGAGATTTATGATAAGTTATGTTCATTAGGATTTAATATGGATGAATCTTCTTATATTAATGATGGTGAAAAAATCAAAATTAAAATGGAACGTTGGGTACCATAAGGAGAAATAATGAGACAAGAAATAGTAATGATTGAAATAGATAAAAAAACAGAAATTATTAAATTTGATTGGAACGGTTTTATTGGCGAAGGCTGTAATGCAATGGAACAATTTGAACAGTCTCTTGGACAAGTAACAGATTCTACCGATAAAGAAGAAAGATTTAATTATGCTCTTGAAGTTCCACTACCTGTTTCTTCAACGGAGTAAAAATGACAAGAAAAGAAGTAATTACAGCAATTAATAAATCTATTACTCATTGGATAGAAAATTATAATTTGAATGATGAATTAATGTTCCAAAATCTTAGTAGTGACAAGTGTGCACTATGTTCATTATTTCGTTTTTGTGCAAAATGTCCCATGCTTTTATATTTTAAAGCTTGTAATGATTTTTTGAGTCCTTGGAATGAAGTTAGAGCGTCTGTATTTGGTTTACCTACAGGTTCATCTTTAGAAACAAATGTTATGAACATATTAATGGTTTTACTTTTAATGCGTGAAATTATAAAAACTGATGAACATTTCAACGAAATATTTAACCAATAAAAGAGTTATCGTTACTTCTGCCCCAGGAAGTGGCAGTACAAGTTATTCTTTGTATCTTTCGGATAACTTAGTTAATGATAACTTTCTAATTTATTACGATTTATCTGGTTCAATAGATAGAGAGTTTGTAAAAAAACATTACAATAATTTCTATAATAAGGGTATTTTTGTTACTGGAAATCTCAAAAATTTATTTAAACTTATTGTTGAAGTAGAAGAAGTATTAGATGTTCTTATTGTGGATTCTGCCGACATAATGATGGTGGATAAAAATGCAATTAATAATTTATTACAACTTTCTAAAGTTAGAAAATTCACATTGTTATGTACATCACAAATTAGACAAGACCCAACTAAGAACATCTATTCTACTATTGAGAGATTAGATTATAATTTTGATTATAGTATTTGGATAAGAAATGTAACTGAAAAAGAAGGATTACTTGTTAGCAAATATATTGATGTATTTGATGAAAAAAGAATAGGTAATAAGTACATTGAACGTTTTATTTGCTATTTTTCTAAAACAGGAGCAGTTATTGAATGAATAAAATTCTTAATGTAGGAAATTTACCAAAACACTTACAAATTTTCTTAAAAGAAATAGGTGGTCAATTAAGCGAAATTACCACAACTGAAATTTTTGAAATGTCATCTATTGATGAATTTGAAAAAGGCGCAGCAGGATTATTAGATAAAGATATATCCTATGAAATTGTTCCACCTATGGTTGATACTTCTACAGATAGAGGATTTTTAGTTGGTTTTGAGATTTCTGAACCAAAATGCATTGTAACCCTTCAGAGTTACTCAAAATTATCTATCTACTTTATAGAATGTACTTCTGAACAAGTGAAGAGTTGGACTAAAAAAATCATTCAACATAGAAAACAACAGGAAGAAGAAATGAGAACAAGAAAAAAACCAACTACTATCGATACTAAACTTGTTCATATCTCAGAGAGGGAATCAAATGATTAATTCAGGATATAGTATTAACATCGAAGACCATTCAAAATTCAATAATCTTCGTCAAAGTGAGGCTTACGCATTATATCTTAAAAGTGTTGCTTCTTCACCAATTTTTAAACTAATCATTAAAGAACATGCTAAAAACATTGATGTTAGTTTAGATGTTAAAAGAATGGTAGAAGAAGGTGTTCTACCAGAAAACATTTCAGTATCACTTATTAATGAAATTTTTAAGAAGTCTATTAACCGTATGGCGGTAAATCTTATTGCTGACTCTCTCATCTTAAAAGAGATGGAAGAACTTAAAATTGATAAGATTAAGCAAGATTTAGAAAATGATGCTGAAGTTACATATCTTTTAGGAATGGCTGATGAAAGTTATTACAAAGAAGCAGAAAAATTACGTGAAAAAGGAGAAATTGGAAGAGACGACCTTGCTTTTCGTGGGCTATTGGCTTTTAATAAGCGTAAAGATATATTAGAAAAAAAGGGTAAATATATAGAAGATAAGGAGATTACTCGAACACCAACTAAAATACTTAAAAAATCCAAATCTGAAACTTTAAATATTAACTTAGACAGTTCGAGTATTATTATATAATGTCACAAAATATTTCAGTTAATTGCAGAGATACTGGAAAGTGTGTTATTACACCTGTAAGAAATATAACAAAGTTACAAGAACAAACAATTAAAGCTTTATGTTTCTTACAGTTAGCATGTATCTCTTCAGAAGATAAAGAACAAACTAAAGAATTTCTTAATGTTCTTGATACTGCAATTCAAAAAGCTAAGGTAATATATGGAGAAAATGATTCCGAATCAATCATCGATCAATATTAATTCTCAACACTTCATTAATCATCTTGAAACAATTTTAATTCAACTTACTCAAACTCTATCTATTGAACATAGTGTTCAACCATATCCAGATGGATTAAAAATCGCTCGAAATATGGTTCAGAACAAATTAAATGAAATGTTTAATAGAGAAGAAAAGGAGGCCATAGAAAAGATTAAGATTGAAACTGTTGATAGGATTAAAAGTGGTGATAAATATGCTGGAAATATATATGAATTGCTGAAATTATTTCTTTTAGAATAAAAAAATTATGAATGGATATATATTAGAAACAATTATGCAGGAATTACTCATTAGAGACGAAAGTCGAACAATTCCTGGATCTGGTTCTACCAAAAAAGAAGAAGATGTGGTTGGTTTCTCTACTGTCTCGCAGTGTAAGTATACTGAAAACAGTGAAAATATAAATATACAATATAAAGATTTAGAACGCTTACACAATAATGCAAGTTTACAGGGAAAATATCCGCTTTTCTTCTGTCAGAACCAGAAATCTACATATTTAATTCTTGATATTAATTATAATAGAACTTTAATATCAAGAATTTTATATGTAATTTTTTCATTTCATGGTCTTGAAAGATGTAAGTCTTTTCTTAATAAAGTTAAAGACTTACTCACTCTGAATAAATTAAGCAAAGAAGTAAAACGAATTACTCGACTTTATGATGGTATTGAACAAGAATTTAGAAATGATATTAAAACGATTGAAAATAAATCAAAAACAATATCAGATAATTTATTAATGTATAATTTATTTGACGGGAATAAATAATGGCTAAAAAGAAAAATGAAGACAGAAATGATATTATTAAAGATATTCAGGAGAAATTTAAAGGTCAAAATATAAAAATTGGCTTTATGTCGGAAGATGAATCTTTAGGTAAAATAGAAAGATTTTCTACAGGAAATGTGGCCTTAGATGTTCTAACTGATGGCGGATTAATCAAAGGTCGTGTGAATGAAATCTATGGTGCTGAAGGTTGTGGAAAATCCACGTTATTACTTGATATAATTGCACATAATCAAAAACTTAATGATAGTTTTATATCTGCTATTATTAATAATGAAAAAACTCTTGATAGAGAATATGCTTTAAGTAAAAAGATAGATTTATCAAGGCTAATGTGTATTGAACCAGAAACTTTAGAACAAAGTGGTGATTTATGTAATTTAATATCAAAGTCAGACGCTGGAGTTCATCTTGTTGGTTTTGATACAATACAAGCCATTGCTCCAGAAGCAGAACTAACTGATAGCAAAGGCAAAGATAAATCTGTTGGTGATAAGACTATCGCACTACTGGGTCGTGTATATTCACAATTTTTTAGAATGTACACAAGTAGAAGTATAGGTGAAATGACATTAATACTTCTGAGTCAGGTTAGAACTGATTTATCTTTAGCTCATATGGGTATTGCATTACAAAGACCTACTGGTGGAAATGCCATTAAGCATTACAATATGTTCTGTATAGAATTGAGTCGAAAATCTTGGGACAAATCTCCGGCTAAGTGCCCACCAAAATCATTCTTAGTTAAAATGAAACTAATAAAATGTAAGGTTTTAAGTAGATATGAAGGTAATAGTATTATTGCTTATTTCTATAAAGGTTCATTTGACCGAAAAATGAATATTATTGGAATAGCCAGAGATTTAAAAATAATTAAAAAAGATAAAATTAAAATAGATGAGTATGAAGATACATTTGAAGACTTAGAAGACCTTTATAATAAGATACCAGAAGAAACTGTTAATAAACTTGAAAAAATGTTAAGAAGTGAATACACTAACCAAATTACAATTTTTGAAGGAGAAGAAAATGGCCAAGAAAGCTGACAAAGTCACTGATGATGCAATTAATTTCCACAACGTATTTTCAGAAGAACAAGAAACTGTCATTGATGAAAAGATTCAGAAAACATGTGTATCTTATACATCAAAACAGCATCCTTTTAAGGTTGGAACAACTTATCTTTTTCGAACCGTTACAATGGTTGATATTGGTGTTGTGAAAGAAATTACAAAAGATTATGTAACTGTAGATAAATGTGCATGGATTGCAGATACTGGGAACTTCAATGATTGTTTAAAGGGTCCAGCGAACATTAAAGAAATCTATGCTTTCCCACATGAAGTATACGTTAATCTGAGTTCTTTGATTGATGCAACACCATGGCCTTATGAACTTCAATGGGCAAAGTAGAACCAACAAAAGAACAACAAGAAGCAATTAATTCTTGTTGTTCTTCTCTTCATTTAAATGCTGGTCCCGGTAGTGGAAAATCTACTACTCTTGCACAAACCTGTTCAAAAATATTAGAAAATATAAACAATCGAGTTATTCTAATCACTTTCACAAACAGAGGTGCGAGAGAAATCATTGAAAAATGTTCACATGAAGACCAATCTCGTATTTTAGGTGGAACATTTCATAGTCTATGTCATAAAACTATGAAATCAAATGGAATGAATTATTCTATCTGTGATGAAAATAAAAAAAGACTTGTTATTCGAAGATTATTTAGACATCAATATAAAGATTTCTTAGAAGAAATATATAATGAAATTTCTCAATCCAAGTCTAACTGGCCAATTAAAGACAATAAATATGAAAAAATTTATACTCAAGAACTCAGGAAATTTAATCTTCTTGATTTCGATGACCTTATTAATATATTTTTATCCTCCAATGTGTCTTTTCCACCAGCAACTCACTGTCTGGTGGATGAACTTCAGGATACTTCTACCTCACAATTAGAAGTACTTAAAAAAATATACTTACAAAAATGTATAATGATAGGATGTTCTGATATCGATCAAAGTATATTTGAGTGGAGATCAAGTAAACCTGAAAATGTTGAAGAATTTATTAAAATATTTAATTGTAAGCAAGTTGATTTAAGTATTAACTTTAGGTCTGATAAAAATATCGTAAAGTATTCTCGAAACTTAATTGAACATAATAAAAAAAGACAACCAAAAGATTTAAAAGCACATAGTATTAAAGACGGTGAAGTTCAAACAAAAGGATTTGAAAACTTCTTTGATGAAATAGATTTTATTGCTTCGTTGTGTGATTCAACACCAACAAAAATTCTATATAGAAATAGAGCATTTAAGTATCATTTAGAATTTGAGTTAAAAAAAAGAGGAATAAAATATAAAGTTAATGACTTCTTGGATATAACTGATAAAAGTTATATCAAAGTAGTTATGGCTTGTTTAAAAATATCTACCGGAAATTTTGACTTGTATGATATTGAACAAGCGAGTAAAGCACTAAAAGGTATTGGTAAAAAAACAACAGATAGTCTTTCATCTTCTAAAGATTTGGCTGTTAGCATACTTAACTTTAAACCAGCATCTCGGGTAACAAGTCTCAAGACTCTTTTTCAAATCTATAATGACCATATTGGTTCTTTAATTCCTGATATAATCGACCTTATAGAAGACCTTTTTATCGATTCATATGAAGTATCATCAGATATTCAAAAGTTTTTTAAAGAAATGACCAGTGATATTCACTTAGCTAAAAATGATATCAAAGAGTTATCTGATTTACTTGGTTTAGGTGATAAAAAAGAAGAAACTGATGAAAATTCTAAGATAGAACTATCTACTATTCACGGCGCGAAGGGGACGGAAGCAGAAAAAGTAATTATAGCATTTTCTAATCTTTTTGATCCCCAGCCAAATAAAGAATATAACGAAGAAGCAGAACGTAGATTATTTTATGTAGGTATGACCAGAGCCAAGAACGAATTATGGATTACTTATAGTGGTAACAAACCTCGATTTGTAATTGAAACAAAGATATAAGGAGAGTTATGAACAAAGAGTTAGAAGTTAAACTTATTGAAAAATATTCATACATGTTTGAGGGCATGAAAAAAGAATTTTATGCTATTCCTAAAAATTTAGTATTAAAATTATGGTTTAAAAAAATACCATATTTTTATGATATTAATAGTATAAAAGCTCGATTCAGAATACTCAAATATACTAAAGGATTTTTTAATAAATTTAAAAAACTATTTTGGTTACCTATTCAAAAATACTATCCATGTAATCCAATAGTTTTCGGGGTGGAATGTTCAAATGGTTGGTATGAACTTCTCGATAATATGATGGCTGAGATTCAAGAAAAAGACCCAAATAAAGTCATAAAATTTTCTCAATTAAAAGAAAAATTTGGTGGACTTAGAGCCTACATTCAAAGTGGAACAGACGAAATCTATGATATTATAGATAAATATGAAAATCTAAGTTACACAGTATGTGAAAAATGTGGCAAACCAGGAAAAATAAGAAATGACTTATCTTGGATATTAACACTTTGTGATGATGATTACCAAAATATTATTAATGAACTATTTGCCATGGTCAGTAAAAATGAATGACCTCTTTTATTCTAATACTTTAACTTTGAAAGAGAAAGCAAAGTTAATTAAAAAAGATATTATTAAACATATGATGAGTCTTGGTGTTGATGTTAATTCTAAAAACTATAAAATAGCAATTGGAAAAGTCGAAAAAAAAGAATCAATCTTATTTATTTTACCACCATTTAATAGCGATAAATTATATCAAGATGAAGAAGCATTATATCTTCTTAATATATTAAATTTAAGAAATATTACAAATTATATTATAATGTATTCTCAACCATTTAAACAATGTTCACGAAAATCTATTAGAAATTTTTCTATCTGGGTTCAACGTCTCACTTATATTTTTGATCCGAAAACTATAGTTCTTGTGGGTGAACAAGCAAGTTTTTCCTTTTTTACAAAGGTAAAATTACTTGAAAATCATCGTGGGCAAATTGTTGAACAATATAATAATAAAAACATTATATTAATTGGTGCTTATAAAGATGTATCAAAAGAGCAAAAGAAAGATAACGAGTATAATCAATCTGTAATAGATAAAGATTGGAATTTAATATGCTAAGAATTGGTAATTTGGATAAACTAATATTAGAACACAAAATTAATTTAAAAGACAAAAAATTTAAACACTTAATTAAAGCTTTAACTAATCCGAGAGTTACCTTAGAAAATATAGAAAAATTAACAACACTATCTGATTTTATGCAATTATATGGTGAAATATCTTATCGATTAGATAGTTTTCAAGAATTTTATGAATATATTTGTCATAAATATGATATTTTAGAAATAAAAGACTTGCATCTTTTAATAAATAATCTTAAAAAACAAAAGAAAACTACATATGAATTAGTTAAATGTTTGGAGTCTAAAAATGATATACGATTATAAATGTAAGCAATGCGGAAATGAAGAAAAAGATGTTCTTGTAAAAGATAGAGATGAAATTATTTTATGTAAGATATGTAATACTTCTATGGAAAGACAAATGTGTGCATTTAGTTTTAAGTTTACTCCTCCTGGTGTAACAACTCACCGACATAAGATTGGCAATAATCTTCCTGATAATTATAAGTTTAGTGGAGGTGCTAACTTTGGAAAACTTAAGTCTTGATGATAACGTTAAAGCTAATCTAATTTATAAAATTTTTGATGTTAAATCATTGAATCAATATTCTTCTCCAATGATATTTCATAAAAATAACTTAATCGTTAATGCTTATGGAATAAAGGATAAGTCTTATGAAACGTATAATAATTTAACTTCAAATGATAAAATAAATATACATGAATTATTTCAAAGCGGTAATTGTATTCCTTTAAAAAGACATCAAAATTTTAATTATCCTTGGGCTTATGGTTTATTTTCTCGACTTGCTTATTCTACATTTTTACCTATCGATATTGATGATTTGAACAATTCTGATTTCAATTTAATATCATATCTTTATAAACAAAACATTATTGATATAAATAGAATTGAACTTTTTAAAAGTTCAGAACATAGTTATCATATCCATTTAAGATATCAAAATAATTTAAAATTACAAAATTTTCTATATAGGATATTAGATTACAAGGTTTGTCATCAATATACTATGAATTTAATTAGTAATGCTTATTTTAATATTAGAATTTCGAAGAAGTTTAACATGACAGAATCAGATAATTATGATCCGATTTGCTTAAGTATTATTGAGAAACGTGACAATCAATGGTTTAAATTAATATATCAGAAACCTTTTTATTATCAAGAAAAACCAAAAATAGGTGATTCAATTTTCAATCTTAGGGAATAAAATGACAGCCAAAACAACGCAAAGCAAAAAAAGTAAAGGTAGAAGACTTCAGAAAAAGATTGTAGAATTAATACTATCTAAGTTCAAAAGTCTGACTAAAGATGACATATGGAGCCGCCCGATGGGTTGTTCTGGAACCGATATAGTTTTATCAGCAGCAGCTGCTAAAGTTTTCCCATATGAAATTGAAGCAAAAAACACCGAAAAATTAAATATCTGGGATGCCATTAATCAAAGTCAGCAAGAAAATAGAAATCCAGATAGAATACCAATGGTAGTATTCAAAAAGAACGGTCAAGAAATATACTGTTGTTTAAAATTTAATCACTTCATGAACTTACTAAAAGGAGATTAAGATGAATGTGATGATAATCGGTGCTGGAGGAATTGGTTCTTACTTTGTAAATCATATTAGTCGTTTATTAGAATTAAAACAAATTAATGATGTTATAACTTGTTATGATGATGACATTGTTGAAAAGAAAAATATGCTATATCAAAACTTTGATACTGGTGATATTGATTCTTTGAAAGTTGATGCTTTATCTTATCGATATCCCAATATTCAATTTAAAAACCAACGTTTAAACATCGAACTATTACAAAAATTAAAGAATGATTTTATTATTATATGTGCAGATAACAATCAAATCCGTAGAGAAGTTTTTGAAACTGGAATTCCATTTCTTGATTCCAGGGCTAATGGTAAAACAGTTGGAATATTCTCAAGTCGAACAGAAAATTACTTATCTACGATGGATACATCTACAAAATCTTCAAGTTGCCAAAATCCATTTCAAATTGAAAAAAAAGAAATCGAATATGGAAATGTCGTTGTTGCTGCTATGTTAGCTCAAAGTTTCCTAAGTTATAGAAGAAACAATAGATTACCAGACCAAATTATATTTAATTTTTAGGAGAAAAAATGTTATCTACGTATTATAAAACTAAAGAAGCGCTAATCCACGGATTATTTGAAATAAAATCCACTTATAATGAGTTAAAAAATAACATGGATGCACTTCAAATTCTCGGAAATCATATTGATGATATTAATACCAAAGAAACAAATTTATCAATTTTTTCTATTACTAATGAAATGATAACTAATCTGTACATTATTAGTAAAGTAAAAAGTGAGTATAGTTGGTCTAATAAATTTCATGTTTGGATTAAAACTATTAATCATAAAATTAGTAAAAAATTTGAAACATCTATTCATTATAATCAATCAGGAATAACTTTAGACCATTTTATATCAGAATCAGGTATTCTGAGTAAAGACCGATATTTAGGATTAATCTTAAAGGAAGATTTTTCAGGTAAGTATACATTTGATGATAAAAAAGGAAAAGACTTCATTAAATATAGCACTTTTAGTAATGATGTTAGACCAGTAAATCTTGGAGATCCAATAGATTTAGTTTTATATAATAAAAGTGTAAGTATATCTGGTACTCTTAATAAAGCGCTAATAAAAACACATAAGATTATAAATAAGTGTGTTGAAAAGCAAACAAAAGAATTAAAAGCCGCACTTACAACTGACATAGGTACAGATTCAACTACTTTAGTTTTTTATATAGAAGAAGTAAGAAATATTGATAATGAAAGATATAGTATTGTAAGAATTCTTTCTAAAAATAAAGAAGAATTTCTTGTTGCTCGAAAACTTATTCATACATTTCCAAATTCTGATAGCCGAAAGGCTTATATAAATTATAAAAATATATTTAAATTTACTAATCATCAGTATCTAAATGGATGTAACTTTGACCTATCTTTAATACCACATGAATTAAATGATGTTGGACGATATGGAATTGTTCAACAAGTAAATTATAGAGATAATGTTGTTTTTATAAGTCAGGATCCAAAAGTAGTTCCTGAGACAGATGTTTTAAATGAATTAACAGATGTTTTAAATCAATATTCTCATGAAATAATACTGAATGGTTTATGTATTAATTGGGAAAATATAAGTAATCCCAAAGAAATTCCAGAGCCTTTTTGTATTCAGCGAGATAAAACTTTATCAGATGTTTTAGACCAATGTAAAAGAACAATAGATGAATTTAAATATATATCCAAAAAAGAAAAAGTAGTAGATGGTTGTTTTAAAATAACAGATAAAATTCAATTTAATAGCGAAACAGGTAAAGTAAGTTATAATGATTTCAGTATAACAATTCCAAACGAATATGTTAAAGCTGGAATTTTAGAATCATTTAGGTTATACATAAAAGGTTTCTACGATGGAACAATGACCGAAGAAGCAATTTTAAATCAAATTTTACAAGATATATTCTATAGATTTGAACATTTAATTAATATAGGTCATAAAGAAAATACAACTATTCCGATAAATATCAACGATGCTATCAATGTTAATCTTGATATTAAACTAAGTCATAATAAATCATCTTTAATTTATTTGAATGATATTAGATTTAATAAAGATGAAATAACAAATGTGATTCGTGAAATAACTTGTTATAGAAGTCAGTCAGAAGCTGATATGTTTATCAGTAACATAGGAAAAGTAGGATTAGCAACTTACATCGGAATCACATCAGGATATATTTTTAATAATAGATTATATAAATTTAGAAAAGTTGGTCGAGGTAAGTATAAATTAATCTTAGATACCATTGAAATTGATATTGTAAGTAAAAAATTAGTAAATACTTTATATGATAATTTTAAACAACCCATTTATGCGTCAAAGATTAATGGTGTTTTAGAAACTTCAATTTCTTCTACTTTTGATTTTATTAAATATCAGTTTCTAATAGATTCAGCATATGCTGAATTCAAAAAGAAATCTGAAGAAATATTGGATAAAAAAATCAAAGATGTAGATGGTCAGAAAGTAAAATATATTTTAGATGGTAAAATATTAGAATCTATCAAATTAACTGGAGATTCTACACGAGAATATATTATAGCTTATAATCAGTCTGGTTCATGGGTTTTCATTGATCCAGTAAAAGAGAAAGAAGATTTATATAAAGCAGGTAAATATGTTTGTATGGTCGATCAAAGTGCAATAAAATCAAATATTGGAAGTGATACTTTAATAGCTAAACTATTAGCTATCAAAAATGATTCAGTTATAGCTAAAAACATTTATAATCTTAAAGATGAACTAATTAGTGGAGATAACGATAATGAAGAAAATAATAATTGAAAGAACAACAACCCAAGGATATGAATCCAAAGAATGGGAATTAGACGAAGCAATTGATATTCTTAACCTTGAGTTAGATAATAAAAAAATGATTTTTATAGATGGTAAACCATTTGATAAAGATATTATTACACAAGAAAACATTCTAACGTGTAAAAAAGAAATAAGTGTTACTAATAGATTAGTCGGCGGTTAAACGTGGATATTCAAAGTATCTTCACCTATGTAGAAAATAAGGGAAGAGCCAAGAATATTTTTGAGTCATTGTTTCCATTCAGAGATGAAATTTTAAGTATACCTCACCCGATTATTAATGACTTAAATTTTAATTCTCAGGATACTTATAGTATAATAATGGATGAATCTTGGAAGTTACCTTTTATTTTCAGAACTAAAGAAAATAATATAACTTTTGTAGAAGATATATTAGTTCCACATTTTACTAATTCTCTCATTCTAAGAATATTATTTAATGAAAATTTTCTATTACCTCAGCGAGTCAGGTCATTAGGTTACATACTTCATTATAGAATATTTAAAGGTCCTTTTATTAAAACATTTGAAGAAGAACTTACTCAAGTTTGTTGTCTAATTCAGAATTTTATAAAAATAATAATCTTAAAACAATCTACAACTTACCTTGATTATAATACAAGTGATATTGTAGACGAATTAAGATTATATCTAAGGTCCGAACTATTATATTATAAAGATGACACTTCTATGTCTTTAAGGGGTGAAAATGAGAGCAGTAATTTTTGATAATAGAATTCATATTGATGAATTCAATGATGAAATCATAATTACAAAAAAATTATTTGAATTTTTAACAGCAAAAAAGATTAATTTCGTGAAGAGAAGTTATTGTGAAGTTTATTTAACCAGAGAAAAAGGTCATATTTATATTCATGACTTGATTCCACTCACAAGCGAACAATATGTAGATTTTAATGGGATTCCTTACGTAGTTTTCTATACTGAAAGTAAAACTCCAATATATACCAGTCTAACTGGTCATGTTTATAATAAAATTAAAGCTTTTGAATTTAATGGAAAGACATATCATAGACTAAAATGAAGGTACCAATTTCAATTTATCCAGGAAAAGATGAATTAGTAATATATCGGAATGGAACATCAGAAAAAATTCCTTTCCCATTTAATCCATTCTTTTTAATCGAAAGTGATAAAGTAACTACTGAATCTCCTGAAGAAGAATGGTTTAATTTAGTTCAACAAAAGAATATTAAATATAAAAGAATTCAAAGTAAAAATACTTCTAATCTTAAAGATATATATACTTCTCTTAAAGAATATCATAAATATATCTATTATAATAACTATTCTGAACAGTTATTTATTACTCAACCTGATTTTCTTCTTAAATACCCTCATACAAAGTCCTTAAAGGTATTATACTTCGATATAGAAGTTGCTTCTAAGGGCGACGGAATATTTCCGAGAGCAGAAGGACATGAAATTCTTAGCATTGGTTTTAGTATTTGGATTTATGAGTGGGAAAATAATAAAGTTAAAAAGAGAAAAGATAAACAAATACTTATTAACTCATTTGATAAGAATAACTTAGATAAACTGATACTTAATTCATTTATTCAACATGTAACTATAGAAGATCCCGAGATAATTTCCGGATATAATATTGATTTTTTTGATTGGCCATTTATACTTGGAAGATGTGGAATAAATAATATTGAACCTAATTTTGGTAAAAATAATACTCCAATGTCTATCTTAAGAGGAAATATTAAGATACCTGGTAGAATTAATTTTGATATTTATAATTCTGTTGCTGGTGTTTTCAAAGACCAGACTTTATTTGGTCTTAAAAATAAAACCTTAAAAACTCTTTCAACATATTTCAAAGCACCCACCAAAGAAATTGAACTTCCTACTGATATGGCTAATTTATGGAAACTCTATCAAGATGATCCAGAAAGACTATATCGTTATCAAGCAGATGATATTATACGAACAGAACATGTTGGTAATATTTATCTTAGAAATTGTATAGCATTAGCTGAAATGATGGTAGTACCTTTAAATCAAATAATCTCGATGTACTCATCATTTATTCCAAAGCTTCTTTTTGCCAGAGGATTATGGAAAAATAAAGAGATAAATACTTTTACTAATCATCAAAAGTATAATAAACTTACTGGAAAAATAGCCAAGATTGGTGAAGAAGTAGAAGGTGCACTTGTTGGATTATATAAAGATGGACTATTTCCTAAGATACATAAATTAGATTTTGCAAGTTTTTACCCAAGTTGTGCTCAAACATTTAATCTTGGGCCAGACACAACTTTTTTATATTCTACTGAGAAATATACCGGTAAATATATATTTAGTTCTGATGAAAATTATAACTGGTTCAGAATTCCAGATGCTAACTTTAAAAAAGACTTAGTCATAAGAGTTAGAAAAGACAGAATTGGAATACTAAAAGAAAACTTAGCCACTTTTAGAAAAAGAAGAGAGAATCTAAAAAAGGAATATGAATTAGCAAAAGATGAAGATAAAGAAGGTATTTATTCTCAACAATGGGCAATAAAAGTTTTACTGAATAGTGCCTATGGTATCTTAGGACTTCAATCCAGTACATACGGAGACTTAATGTCTGCAGCAATGATTACTGGAATGTGTCGATGGGTTTGCGCTCATGTTTGTTATAAACTAAAAAGTGTCATTTGTGAAGTTGATACTGATGGCCTCTTACTTAACTCAGCTATTGATGAAAAAGAAATTAATCTTTATATTAAGAACTTTATTAAAACAACGTTTAATATTGATGATAATCACTTTGTAATGGAATCAGAAGAACTTGGAAAAGCATTCTTCTATGCCATGAAAACTTACATAGTTGAGAAAGATAATAAGATTGTAAGACATGGCTCAGCACTGATGTCATCAAAACAATCCAAGATTGTAGATAGAGCAATTGATTTAGCCATTCAACATATCTTTAATAATAAACCTATAGAAGAAACTATTAAAGAAGCATATAACTTTAAAAACTGTTCTATTGAAGATTTTGAAGAAAGAGTAAAGTTATCTAAAAATCCTATAGAATATACTGATAAAACAGATTATAAGTTGTATTTGGCTGAGCAGGTTCGACTTAAGACAGAACAGATACCTTCTAAAGGTCTTCAAATTAATTATATTATAACTAAATCAAGACTTCCATTCAAAGAGTTAAAAGATTTTCCTAAGAGAAACTGGAATTATACATTCACGCAATATGTTACAATAGACGAAATCAATTTATTATATTATGAAGAAAAAATTACAAAGATTTTAGCAAAATTTGGTCTAAGAAAAATAGAGCAAATAGACCTATTCGGTGAAAAACCTCAGATAGAAAAAAATAAAGAATTATCATCCTTTGATAGAATTGATATTATTTGTAATAAGCTATGATATTACCTGTATTTACAATATTTAGATTTGTCGAACATCCTTATGTTCTTCAACAACTATCAAGAATGAATGGTCTTATTCTTTGCGTGCCAACTGAAACAATTTGTTATCACATGAGTTTTCCTAATAGTACTAAATATTATACAATAAAATATGTTTAATTCAATTTATCTTACTCATTATATAATAAATCATCCATATATAAAAATATCTTGTGTGTCTCATAAATATCTTTGGCGTACAGATACTTCATATAATCAATGGTATCTACAGATAAAAATAACATTATTTAATTCTGAGGGTCTTTATCATTTGATAGAATTAACTTAATTTGTGAGAAATAGATGAATATTTTTAAGATGAATATTTTACCATTTTTACCTCATGCTTTAAATTCTAATAGCTTCTACACAAACTATAATGTTAATGGTTACATTTACGAAACTACTTATAATTTAACATTTATTCCATATTTTATATCAAAAATGAGAGAAAATAATGAAGATTAGACGTGGTTTCGTTAGTAACAGTTCAAGCAGTTCTTATGTAGTCTATATTCCTTATAATCCAAAATTAGATAATTTAGGCTTAAAATACATACCAAATATATTAAGTAACAATATTGATTTTCGTTATAATGAACCTGATGATGATACATTAGTTATCACAAAGAATTTTGCTAAAACAGATTTTGGTTGGGGTCCTGAGAAAATTACTGATACTTATAGTAAGATAATTTTTGCAAGATTACAAGCATATTATGCGGAAAACAATAAATATTTAAAGTTAATTGAAGAAACAATTAAAGAAATAACTGGTTATAAAAAAATACTTTGGGAATTTAATCCAGAAACTGATGGATATATTGACCATCAATCTTGTGCATCAGAAGGTGAAAACACACAAATGTTTTATAGTAAACAAGATATGATAAATTTTTTGTTTGGAAATTCATTTATTCAATTAGATAACGATAATCATTAGGAGGATTTTATGAAGATAAGAAATGGGTTTGTTTCAAATAGTAGTAGTTCATCTTTCATTATTACTAAATCAAGTAGTAAGACTCCAAAAAAACTATTAGAAAATAATGCTCATAAACTTAGAATGGATTCAGAAGATTTTGATGATCATGAAGAGTTCAAAAAAAGAGTAATGGAATATAGTAATGATAGAGAAATTATTGAATGTGTCAAAGTTGAACAGGGAGCAGAAGAATCTGTTGATGAATTATTGAAAGTTCTCAAACCATATTTAGATAAAGATATTTCTTTTAACTGGAGGGACAGATGAAAATAAGAAACGGTTTTGTATCAAATAGTTCAAGTAGTTCTTATGTATTAATAATTAAAAAGAGTGAATATGATAAGGCTAAAGAAGATATTCGAAAAGAAGTAATTGATTACTTTGAGAAATTTATTGAAAAACAAATATTCTTAGGAGAAGAATTAGTTATTCTACAAAATTATTATGATATGAGTGGCGGAACAAGAGAATATGATGAGACTGGACCAGAATTCATTGATCAAGAACAAAAAGAATTTGAAGATTATGATAATTGGAATTTAGATTGTATTCAATCGTGTTTAATGTTAAAACTACCAGAAGGTAGTTATACTTCTTTTTCACAGGATTGGTAATGAAAATAAGAAATGGCTTTGTAAGTAATAGCTCAAGTTGCAGTTATTACTTACAAATTATACCAAAAGATATTAATCATACAGTACATAGAATTTTTAGTATTATTCTTGATTTTGAAACATCATTCCTACAAGAAACAAAATTAGAAAATAAGATTAAAAATGAAATTCTAAGACTTGAATCATATGATAACAAGCCAGGGTCTTTAATTCCAATTAAAGACTTAGATGATAGAATAGAAACTCTTAAAGAATATCTATTAATAATTCAAACAAAAAATGAAACACCTGATTATAATTATGAGATAAATTACATAAAAACCTTTTTAGACATACATGGTATTGATTTTTCTATGCAAAAAGACATAAATCTTTCTTATTTTACGGCAATGCATAACTTTTTCGTAGAATCTATACCAAGGGTGCTTCAAGAAATAATTTTTGACTTTGCTTTTAATTTAAACGATGATGTTGTTAAAATATCACGTGACAAAAATAATTGACTTTTTTCCTCTTTTTTATTATATTATAATAAAGGGGAAAAATATGTATATAGCCTATCTTAAAATTTTAATTAGTGGATTTTTAGAAGGTGTTAAAGAAGGTAGAAAAATTCATGCAAACCGAAGGCAAAAACGTCTTTATAGAATTTCAAATTATAAAATTAAGTAACTTAGATAATCTAATCAAAGAATTAGATATTCTAATAGCCGGAAATAAAAAGATATTTTTATGGTCTAATTCCGTTTCGGTTGAACAAATGCAAAAATACTGTTTAAGTATTATTATAAAAAAGACCGAAGAGGAACTCGATAAACATAAAAAATGTTTAGAACTTCGATTAAAAAGTAAGTTATACAAAGAAATCGCTGCTGAAATAGGAATATCTACAAGTGAGGTCAGTTATTACTTAAATTCTGACCCAGAACGAATGTGGACTCTGGATGATTGGATTAGTGATTACTTCCCAAAAGATTCCAGTATATACGATAAAATTGATATTCTTATAGATAATAATCAAAAAATAGTTGATAGATTTAAAAACCGAGGAATTGAATCACATTTCATTCAAAAAGTATGATATTATTACATCCTGTAACTCTTACTGCTGAACGGAGTTATTATTTTTTTCAAGATTTTCCTTTAAGTATTTACGGATGTAAAAATGGTCCAATATGCATGACTTATTATAATTGGATATCAAAAATAAAAACACATTATAATATGAAAAGACATAAAAATTTAGTTACACATCTTTCCTCTAATTTTACAAGTTATAAGTAATTATGGTATTTATTCATCCAATAATTCTAACTAATCAAAAGTGTCAGCTTTTATTTAAAGAAATAAGACCATATACTTATTATCAACTTACTTGGGATTTGTCTATTTGTGTTACTTATTATAATCACAACACCTCATTTATTAATTCATATTATTATCTTAAACCATTATTTAGTAGAATGCTTCTTAAGAATATAGATTTTATAGAACCTTAATATGTTAATTCATCCGTATTATTTACTTTATATAATGATTAACATACCAATTATATTAATAACTAAAATTGAAACAACAAAATATTTTAAAACAAGACCTCGACCTTATAGCTATTATCAAAATAAATTTTTTCAAAAATTTATTGTATCATATTATGATAACGATACTTCAAAATACGTCACAATTTATAATCGTCATTATTTTAATGATGATTTCATTTTAAAATCAATAACAAATTATGAATGAAAAAACAAAAAAACTATCAGACTGCAATGAATATTATAAACTTAAAAAGATGGTTGATGGATATATTAAAAAACATCCAGCACCAACCTCTGAAATAAATAGAATAAATTTAACCAAACTTCAACAATTACAAAAAAACTCTACCGAATATAAAAAACTTAGAGACCACATTGTTTTATCAAATGGTGGTTTCGCTATGAGATACGTATTAAAATACATATCTATATTAAAAAACGAAGATGCAATATCAGAACTATTTCAAGAAGCAATGATAGGTATAATTGAAACAATAGATTCATTTAATATTGATTTTAAAACATCTTTTGTTACTTATGCCTATTTTCATGTTAGAAAACGAATTATTGATTTTATTAAGAAAAATAAATTAATTCGAGCACCAAGAGACATTGCTAAAAATATGAAAATAGTAAGTGAAGTTTATGATACTTTATTTACTAAACATGCTAAAATTCCATCTTATTTTGAAATTAAAAAAGAGCTTGGAAAAAAGAAAATATTTTTAGAAGAAGACTTAATTGAGGGTATATTATTATTACTTGGAAGAGATAGTTCAGCTGATGAGACTAATTTTATTATCGAATTTCAAGACCAGGTTACTGATAAAGAAATAACTTCTGATATTCAATCGTATCTTGAGGCATCTATTAATAGTGACCTTGAAAGATGTTATGATGATAAACAAAAAGATATTATTAAAAAACGTTTTGGTATAAATACATCACCAATAAATATTAATGATATTAAATATATGGATAAATAATTTTAAGAAAGAATATTATGTCAAAAAAAGGATTTATTTACGCAATATTAAAAGATAACTTAAAAACACTTCAAATGAGTATTGAGAAAGGTACATTTCCACGTACAGAACGAACAGTATGGCCATCAGAAGCCTCTGTAACTTTAGGACCTGTATCTGAGGGCGAATGTAAAAGAGCGCTCTATTATCGATATACTGGAACGCCACCTTCAAATCCAATGTCGTTAATAGGCAGAAGTATTTGTGATACTGGTAAATTAATAGAAGTTGACCAGATTCTGAAGTATAAAGGTATGGGAATGTTCTATTCTGACCAGGAATCTATTAAGTATGATATCCCTGGATCAGAAAAAAAACCAATTCATCATTCAGGTAAAATAGATACTCTTATTAAATTTAAAGACCAAATACATGGAATTGAAATTAAGACTATTGGTACCTATAAAATAGATTCTATTTTTGGTACAGATACGAAGCTTGGATTGCCAAGTCCTTCTAATATTATGCAGGCTATTTTATATAAGTATTACTTTTCAAAAGTTGAAAAAGGTAAAAATGTACAGGTTAATGATGTTTATCTATTATACATAGACCGTGGTACTGGGAGAAGCAAGTATTTTAAAATAGATATTGATAATGATGGTTATCCAATTATAACACCAATTGATGGTGCTGGTAATGAAAAAACACCAATCAGAACAATTGATTATCCATCATATAATGATTTTCTTGAAGGAAAAGAAAAGTCTACTGATGAATTAGGCAGAATAGCCGGTGTTAGAATTTGTACTCAAGATATATTTGATAAATACATCAGTGTTTTTAATCAGGTTGATAATAAAACTTTACCATCAAAAGACTATAACTTAAAATATACTCAAGAAGAAATTGATAAAGAACTTCTACTTGGTAGAATTACAGCCCGAAAACATAAGATGGCTAAAAATGGTACTAAAGTTTATGGTGACGTAAGATGTCAGGGCTGCGCATATCAAAAATTATGTTTAGAAGCCGAAGGAATAATATTTCAAAAACCAGAAGAAGTTATAAATCTTCACGAAGTCGAGGACATATGGAAATTGTTATAAATGGTTGTTATGGTGGATTTGGATTATCAAAGTTAGCCATTCAAGAATATCTTAAACTTAAAGGTAAAAAGCATATTTTTATAAGTACGGAAAAGAAAATTTTAGAAAATTAAAAGAAAAAGAAAGTGCTTGGAGTTCTGTTTTAACTTTAACTAAAGATTATGGTGATGTTATTAAGGGAAAATATAAAAATGAAGATTATTTTTACTATGGTGCTATAGAAAGAGATGATCCAGATTTAGTTAAAGTTGTAGAAAAACTAAAAGAAAAAGTTAATAATGATTTTTCTAAATTAAAAGTTGTTGAAGTTCCAGATAATATTCAGTATGTAATAAATGATTATGATGGTATGGAATCAATTCACGAAGAACATGAAAGTTGGAGTTAAAAATGGCTGTTAAAATATCAAAGTTAAAAGAACTAAAAAGAGAAATACCTTTTATGTGGAAACCACAGACTTGTGGTGAACACCAAGCATTATGTGTCGCATATGTTGATGCGAGAGATGTACAAAATTTACTTGATGATGTTGTTGGTCCTGAAAATTGGTCAGTAGAATATCAATTCATAGGCGATCAAATGTTTGCAAGAGTTGGGATTCTTATAGATTATGAAGACAATAAAGAACCAAAATGGCTATACAAAATGGATACTGGTATGGAAAGTCAATCCGATGGTGATAAAGGACTTATTAGTGACTGTTTCAAAAGAGCATCTGTAGTCTGGGGTGTTGGAAGATTTCTTTACGATCAAGAAATACAGAAACTTAAAACAAAACAATATACTAATAAAAAACATTATCCTGTAGATGATAAAGGAAATATTCTTTGGACTGCTACTGATTTGACAGAATATATTAATACTAAGTTAAAAGGTAATAAAAAGAAACCAATAGAAGCACCAGAAAAAGTTAAAGGTTGGTCATCTGAAGTACAAGAAAAAGCTAAAAACATTACAAAAAATAATAGAACTGGTTCTGCTTGTTTATTAGAATTTTTACCAAAGTATTGTAAAGAAAAGAAATTAAGTGTAACTAAATTATCAGAATTAAATACTGATGAAAAACTCTTAGACTTAATTACTTGGGTTGAAAAACAACCACCAGAAGGAATGATAGAATTTAGAAATGGAGAGTAGCTCAGTTGGCAGAGCGTTTGATTGTTAATCAAATGGTCGCTGGTTCAATCCCGGCCTCTCCAGCCAGTTAGCGGGGTAGAGAAGTGGTATCTCGCCGTCCTCATAAGTCGGTGCTTGAAAAAGCTCGAAGGTTCGATTCCTTCCCCCGCCATTAAAAAAGCGATTATCTTATAGTTTAAAGGTAAAACACCGCAC
>Ga0315293_10001027_pt1 | contig 26876 bp, 26 predicted proteins | sample YL17G13_20_MG_FD_203071 | JGI IMG/M metagenome (GOLD analysis project Ga0315293, IMG submission 203071) | Sediment microbial communities from Yellowstone Lake, YNP, Wyoming, USA - YL17G13_20 | ecosystem: Environmental > Aquatic > Freshwater > Lake > Sediment | place: USA: Wyoming | collected...
CATTTCAACCGCCGATGGCCAAGGAGCAGCCGAGCGAGGAACTCCAGAAGCAGATCAAGGACCTAGCCGAGAAGATCGAGAGCATGGAGGAGTCCATGTCCAGGGTCGCCCAGCCGTACTCCCAGCTAGTCGACTACATCGAGCGGTTCCAGAAGATCTCCGGGAGCTACTTCCGCATGCTCGGGCTGTACCAGCGGTATGGGGCCATCTCGCCGGACCTGCTCATCCCGGGCGTCAAGGACCCGATCTCCAGGGACATCGTCAAGGTCCTGTTCGAGCGCGACGGGCAGAACATATCGCAGATCACGGACAAGCTCAAGGACATGCGCGGCACCTCCTCGAGAAGGATCGTCCGCGAGCGGCTGAAGCAGCTCGAGGAGAAAGGCGTGGTGAGGTCGAAGGGCTCACCCCGCTCGAAGGAGTATTGGCTCACGCAGGAGTACATAGACAAATGGTACCAGCTGCTGGGGCTCGCACCGGGAAAGGATGCGCCGCCTTCGCCCGCGAACGAGATTCGGTGACCTCCCGTCGGCCACAAATGCCCACTTTCCTTAACTACTGGCTCCACGCATGATATGTTCCAAGAAGCCCGGCAAAAGGGCGAAGAGGTGAACAAGAATGGCAGAAGAGAAGCACGACGCGCAGGAGGTCAAGGAGATACTCCAGGTCGTATCGACCGAGATTCCCAAGCTCCTGGAATCGATAACGAACATGATGAACAAGCCCGAGAACGCGGAGAACCTGGGCAAGTCCCTGGCGATCTTCTACAAGCAGCTCAAGGACGCGGGCATGGACGACAAGCAGGCCTTCGAGCTCACGCAGAAGTACATGGCCAGCTTCAGCATCGGCGGCATGATCGGCCAGGTCATGGGCGGTGCGAAGGCCATGGGCGACGACGACCTCGGCAAGAAGATCAAGGAAAAGATGAAGAGAGAGATTGACGAGAGCTAGGGCGGAGTCAGATGACCGAGCAAGAAGACCTGCCCAAGATCATGGCATCCATTGCCGTGACGGTGCCCGCGCTCGCCTGGAAGGTAGGCTGGGCCTATCTGAAGGCCAAGAAGCAGAGGCAGAGGAACGCCAAGTACCTCACCAAGGGGATGGTCGATGGAGGGATGCCTCCGGAGATCGCCCACCATCTTTCAGAGGAGTTCGAGGCGGAGTTGAGCCTGAGGAGCTTAGCAGGTATCTTCGGGTCAGCTGTGTCCAGGAGACCAGGCTGACCCTCCTCTATTCAACCCTTTCGACTACACTTACTGGATAGGAGTACATCCGATGGCGGCAATCGTCGAGCGTGCGGTCCGGCCATGTGGAGATATTCCTCGACGAAAGCGGGGATCTCGGTTTCTCGTTCCCCGCAAGCTCAAGGTATTTGGTCAAAGCCACCCTCGTCACCGGCGATAGCGAGAAGTTGGCTAGGATTGGGAAGAGGACCCGCGCAAGGTACCCCCGCCGACGAGATCCAAGGCACGAGCTCAAGTTCGGGAAGGAGCTTGACGATGTCAGAAGATACGTTCTTCAGGGGGTCGCCGCGGTCGGACCAGCCATAGTCTGGGGCGGTCTGGACAAATGGACGTCCGCGCTGGCAAAGGACCGTGACGCTATGGCAATCTACGATCGACTCTGCCTTCGAGTGATAGCCGAGACACTTCGCAGGGTTCCCATGAGACCGATCGACCTAGTCCTCGACAGCCGAAGGGCTAGGGGAAGGCAAACGCAGGAGTTCTCAAGGCTTGTCGACGCCGTGGCCGAGAGGATGCACTCTGGGTACTTCACCCCCTCCTGAGGATCAGACACATCAACTCCGCCCATTCTGGTCCGCTCCAGGTCCATGACTTCGTGGTGGGCGCGATCTTGCAAGCAGTAGAGCATGGGCGCGAATCGTACAGAAGAATCATTGATGATTGCATCATCTCAGGAAAGCTGTATTGATTTGGGAAAATGCAGACCCCGGGCGGAGTGTTTTTGTGTCCGTCGTACGGCGAACTATACCTCCCGGGACTTACCTGCAGGTCAACATCCCTGCCAGATGGATATAATCATTTCGGGCGGATGTAGCGGAGGCGGACTCGCCTTCGGCTGGTGAGACCGTCCGTTCAAATCGATTTGGTTCCGCTCCTCCCAGGAAAGTAATATAGACCGCTCCCCCGTTACTTTTCCCCGTGAAGGCCGAGCTGACCAAGATTGCGGACGAGGTCTACAGGCGGTACCGGGAGCTCCCGAAGGACTACGACGGCCACGTCCTTGTCGGCAAGGGTGCGAGCGGTTCCGCGACCTCGAAGATAGACAAGTTCGCCGAGGACGCCATCCTCGAGTACCTAGATGCCGAGGACATCAAGCTCAATGTGCTAAGCGAGGAAGCGGGATTCGTGGACAGAGGAGGCGACAAGGTCCTTGTTGTCGATCCGATCGACGGAACGCTCAACTGCACGCGCGGGATACCTTTCTTCTCAGTCTCGCTCGCAGTCGGCAAAAGCAAGATGTCCGACTGTGACCACGGACTCGTGAAGAACCTCTTCACGGGCGACACTTACTACGCGCGCAGAGGTGGTGGGGCCGAGCTCAACGGCCACAGGATCGGCGTATCGAAGTACAACAGGGCAGATTCCATATTCATCATGTTCGACGGCGTTGACGCCGCCGAGGACGCTCAGCGGGTCAAGCTGCTCTCGAGCCGAGTCAGGACCATGGGCTGCGCCTCGCTCGAGATGTGCCTCGTGGCCCAGGGGGCGGTGCAGGCACACTACATGAACTGCACTAAGTTCAACAGGATGATACGCGTTATCGACATTGCCGCAAGCTGCCTCATACTCCGCGAGTCGGGAGGCGAGATCGTCGACCTCGAAGGCGACAAGCTCGACATGGCCTTCGACCTCAACGACCGAAAAAACTTCCTGGCCTACGGGGACCCGATGATAAAGGAGCTGGTACTACGAGGATAGGTGTCACTGGCACTCCCGAGCTCAAGAACTTCAAGCCGATTGCCAAGAAGGTCCTGGATGCGCTCAAGGGACAAGATGTCGTAATAGAGAGCAAAACGGCCCAGGCGCTAGGCGTCAAGGGCGTCACCTTGCCCAACATGAACGCTGAGGTGATCATCACCGTCGGCGGGGACGGCACCATCCTCCGCACGCTCCAAGGGACCGACACGCCCATCCTGGGCGTCAACGCTGGCGTGCTAGGGTTCCTGACAGAGGTGCAACCGGACCAGGTCAGGTCCGCCGTCAAGAAAGTCGTCTCAGGCAAGTTCCGGATCGAGGAGCGCCTGAAACTCAAGACCATAATGGACGGCAAGAGGCTGGAGGATGCCACGAACGAGGCGGTCATACACACCGCCCACATAGCCAAGATGAGGCATTTCGCGATATCCGTGGACGGCACTCCTGCTACTGAGATGCGCGCGGACGGACTGATTGTGGCGACACCAACTGGCTCGACCTGCTACGCCATGAGCGTCGGCTCGTCCATCATAGACCCGCGCGTGGACGCGCTCGTGATTGCGCCCATCGCGCCGTTCAGGCTCTCCGCGAGGCCGTTCGTGGTGCCCGCGAGGAGCAAGATACAAGTCACCATCAAGGAACCGCGCGAGTGCATCATGGTCATAGACGGCCAGTGCGAGTTCGATATGTGCGGGAAAGAGAAGCTCGTGTTCACGGCGTCGGACAAGAAGGCCAGGTTCGTGAGCTTCAAGGACGATTTCTACAGGAACCTCGAGGAGAAGCTCGTGGCAATCGCCCCGTACGCGGCACAAAGGCATTAGTCCTACAGGAGCTCACATGACGGCCCGGAAAGTACCCATGATCAAGATAGACTATCCGAAACAATGGTTCCTGCTCGGGACGATCGTTTGGGGGCCGCTGACGGCCATGCTCTTCTATCTATCCTGGCAGTCGGTCGAGGATTTCGCGAGCTTGTTCTGGACCCTGGCCGGCGTATTCGAAGGTGTCCTGTTGTTCTTCCTCATCGTTCAGCCGCTCTTCACGAACCACATTGCAGGGGCGAAGGCGCTGAAGCTCAGGATGGGATTCCTCATCCAGGAGGACATACCTTACGACTGGATCAAGGAGGTCCGCCAGACCTCGATCCACAGAGGGGCTTTCAGGGTGGGCATTGGCGTGCGCTACGCCCCGATCATGAAGACCCTGTTCGTTACGTCCTCTTTCCAGGACCTCGTTGCGATCAAACTAGACTCAGAGCACAGGTTGGGGAAGATACTGAGGAAGCCTGTGGTCGAGATTGTCCTGAGCGTCACATCGTCAACGATGTTCATCGAGACGATCAGGCAGCGGGCCGGCATGACGGAGGCTTAGGCTTGCCGTTTTTCAACTTCTCGAAAGACGAGCGCGCGAACATACACAGCATCCGGAAACGCACGCTCAAGATGATCCTGGAGGCATCCAAGTCAAGCTATCCCGAGGAGTTCGGGGCTCTCCTGCGCGCCAAGAAGGGCGTGATCACCGAGCTGATCCTGCTCCCCGGCACTGTCACGGGAGAGAGATCAGCCCTGTTCAAGCTCCACATGCTACCCATCGACTCCTCGGTCGTCGGGAGCGTGCACTCGCATCCCTCGGGAGCGTGCTTTCCCTCCGGAGCGGACCTGGACCTATTCAGGCGGTTCGGCTGGATCCACATAATAGCGTGCAGCCCGTATGACAGGAGCAGCTGGAGGGCATTCGACGGCCTTGGCGAGACGAGGGAGCTGAAGGTCATCGACTGAGTCTGCCCAATCGATCCTTTGCTGGCCACTCCCCTATTCGGATGCAATTCGCCTTGGTGACTATAAATCAATCCTCTGGAATTCCCACTACCCGCTTATTCCGTCCTGAGCTGTCCGAGGCTGAGCCAGGAGGGCAGGTTTGGCCATCTGCCCATGAGCGTCCTGAAGAGGAGGAGCGCGATGCCAAGGGCCAGCGGTGTCATGAGCAGTACGGTGAAGATCCCCGCGAAGACCGCCATGCCTACATCCCCGTTGCGATACATCACCACGACGAATGAGAAGTACAGAGAGACGCCGATCAAGAACAGGCGGAGGCAGAGCAACCAGAAGCCCTTGGAGTTCTTGGCGTGCTCCTTCTCCTCGTCCAGGTCAATCTTCACGAGCTTGTGCTCCTTGAGATCCTCCTCGTAGAACTCCTTTGTCTCGAGGATGTTCGGCCTGCCCACTCACTCACCGCGTCCGCAATTGGTTTAGCAGCCATAAATGGATTGCACGGAATGCCGGGAAAAGAGCCTACTGACCTTAGGGGAAGACTAGGGCAAGTTTTTTCTAGCGCTGGGCCGTTTCTTCCCCCCAGAACTCGGTCACGGGTTCGATTCGAGAGGGGGGAGATTGACGAGGATATTGAGAGCAAGCATTGTAGTAGTGATTCTGTTCGCGTTGACGGCGACCGCTTTCGCCTCGGCCGGGACTGTGTCAGAACAGGTTTCCGCGACATCGACGGTGACGACCGACCCGACGACCTTCGTGAAAGCGACCATCGGCCAACCGGACTTCCTGGACCCTGCCGTGGACTATGAGCAATCAGGCTGGGAGGTGCTACAGAACGTCTACGAAACGCTGGTGTGGTACGACGGAGCGAGCGCAGCGACGTTTGTCCCGCTTCTCGCGAAGGAGGTCCCGTCGGCGGAGAACGGATTGATCTCGACGGACGGGCTCGAGTGCGTGTTCAACCTGAAGGAAGGCGTGAAGTTCCACGACGGAACCGTGATGAACGCGGACGATGTCGTCTATTCGATCCAGCGGGTGCTTAGGATACACGAATTCTCGAGCATGGCCTGGATGCTCGAGCAGGTCATGACGGATTATCTGAATTACTATCTTGGTAGATCGGTGAGCGAATACCTCGCGCAAACGAACCACGCGCCATGGATAACTGCAGTCTTGGAACCGCTCGGAGCCGATCACCTGATCACCGAGGAGGACGTCCAAGCAGTCGCAGAGGTGGTTGTGCTCAAGACCGACGACATGTCCGTGAAGTTCAGGCTGACCCACCCGTATTCTGGCTTCTTGTCAATCTTGTCGACGACCGTTGGGAGCATCGTCAGCAAGGAGTTCGTCGAGGCGCATGGAGGCGTGGTGAACGGCCTGTGGAATGAGTACATGCTGACGCATACCTGTGGCAGCGGTCCATACCAGCTCGCCTCGTGGGACATCGACGGTGGCTCGCTTGTCCTCTCACGATTCAATGAATATCACGGGAACCCGCCGTCGATCAGCACGGTCTATGTCCTTGTGGTCGACGACGTCAACACCAGAATCCAAATGCTCAAGGACGGCACGGTCGACACGATAGCCCTATCCCCGGCGCAGGAACCCGAGGTCGCAGGCTATCCCGGCATCTCAGTGGTCAAGGGCGTGCCGACATACGAATTGACGATGGGAGTATTCAACTTCGACATAGACTCGCCTACGGCCAACTCGGTCTACGGAGGGACGATCACGGACGATTTCTTCTGTGATGTCCACATGAGGAGGGCGTTCACGCACCTGATCGATTACGCGTACCTGATACAGGACCAGTTCCTTGGGAATGCGCTGCAGCCGAACGGTCCCATCCTGTTGGGGATGTTCGGGTATGATCCGACAGTCCCGAAGTACAGCTACGACCTCGAAGCCGCCAAGGCGGAATTCCAGTTGACCGTGAATCCCATGACCGGCGGCTTGTGGTGGGATTCCGGTTTCACGATTCCGTTGTTCTTCAACGCAGGCAACATGGTCAGGTCGGTCACCTGTAACCTCATCAAGGGAGCCCTCGAGTCCCTTAACCCGTTGATGACTGCGACGGTCAACGCGCTCGATTGGCCAACCTATCTCAGCCTGCTGCGCACCCCGCACAACTGCATGCCCATGTGGATCATTGGATGGATATCCGAATACGCGGATCCCGACGACATCGCCGTGTGCCTGCTGGACAGCGCTTGGGGTGTGCTCACTCCGTACACGCGTTACTCGAACCCCGCAGTTGACGACCTGTTGAGAAGGGCGGCGTCCGAGCTTGACCCGGCTGTCAGGCAGGAGCTCTATAGCGAGCTCTCGATGCTTGTCTACGACGACGTGCCGTACGTGTGGCTTGCGCAGGCCGGGAACTTCTTCGTCGAGAGGTCTTGGGTGAATGGATACTACTTCAACCCGATGTACGGCGGCCTGTACTTTGCCTCTCTCTGGAAGGATGTCCCGCCTGTCGAGTTCGCGAAGAATGCTGGGAGGCCTGCTGACAGTGCCGTCTCCTGGACCGTGCATGCCTGGTCGACGGGCACCTGGTCCGCGGAGGTGAAGAACAATGGCCTGACCCTGCTCGCGCTGGATGTATATGATATTTCCACCGGCGAGAAGGTGTCACGCCAGCAGATGAACTTCCGCAGCCCGGGAGCTTATCCGTCCGGCACGCTAAGCTCGGAGCCCGTGCCGATGTTGGCGGGCCACACATACAAAGTGGTCGTGACGCCTATCGGCAAGACGGGGACTTCAGCCCAGATTGTCGGGCATTGGCTGACCTGAGTGCAATCAGCTCCCCGTGGACCTCCAGCGATGATCCAGCGACGGCGGTTCAGCCCAGCTGGTTGTACCATACCTGGAAAGTGCCTGGGTTCAACTGGTCGAAGTGCTGCATCCACTGAACACCCACGGTCGACCCGGGCTCGACGTATCCCAACGGCGCATCGTACTCGTGATAGTCGTAGCCGGTGTAGATCCGCAGATGCACGAATGCATTGCCTGCAACCTTTCCCGTGTTGGTGACGCTGCCCTCAACGACGACATAGCCTGGCCCGGGTGAGTACGTGGCGTTCGGGCCATCCATCTGGACGCGGGAATGGAGCGCGATGTTGTACAGAGGCGACTCGATGGTCCCTCCGCTGAAGGCATAGATCAGGAACGGGATGGCCAAGAGCAGGCCGCAGATGACCGCGGGCACGATGAGCCACTTCATGCTCTTCTTCGGCTTCGGGGGCTTGGTCACGAGTGCGCCCGGGAACTTGGTTCCCCTGCCGCAGGAATGGCAGAAGACTGCATCCGGTGGGTTCTCGGCAAGGCACTGCGGGCATCTGTGAACTGTGGGTAGGACCGCTGGCTTCGCTGGTTCCTCGACCTTCTTAGGCTCGACCTTGGGAGGTATCAGTCCCAGCCGCTTCCTGTAGGAGTGTTCCGTGTAGGCTACGATTGAGAGCGGTATGGCCTCGATGAACGGGACATCGATGTCGACGAGCAGCCCGACGAAGATGAGGAAGTGTGTGAACAGGGCTGCCGTGATGCCCGTCCGTTCCCAGGCCGTCATCCTGAAGGCGAAGTACCTGATCCTGAGCGCAGGTATCCTCATCTCCCTGATCCCGAGGTAGATGAGCAAGATGCACGTGACGAAGATCAGGCCGGCACCGACGTTCACGCCTGCATGCGGCACCACCAGCACCAAGGATGTCCCCGCGATCACGCACCAAGCCAACCCGAATACGAAATCCTCCAGCCTTTCGCGTTCCATGGTCTGACCACCTTACCTCTTCCTGCGCGCTCCCTTCCCGCGGACTGCCTGCCGCTTCGATTTCCAGCCGACGTTGTTCATGTAGAGCCTGAGCGCCCTCGCGCTCGTCCTCCAGTCGCCCTTGACCATGACCGCAGGGAGTTCTCCCTGACCGGCCCTCAGCGACAGGTACCGCGCGGAATAGGGCGCGCTCCGGGCGATGTGCTTGAGGTCCTGCAGCTCGTCCTCCTCAGTCCCGAGCTGGTCCAGCAGGTCGACGAGCGAATGTGCCATCGCGGTCCTCAGGAATCCGATCAATACCTCAAGATCGCCGGCATGCGCCGCCTCCAACGACGACAGGTACTCGGTCCTGTCATACGGCTGAACATGGACGGGTGGCCAGCTGTGCCTCAGGAAATGCAGGTTCAGAAGAAGCCTCCCGACCCTGCCGTTCCCGTCACTGAACGGGTGGATCGATTCGAACTGGAAGTGCATCCAGGCAGCCAGAGCGAATACCTCCTCCCCGAGCATGTCCCGCTTGTCGTAGTCCGCCTCCCATTCCTCCATCGCGGGGACAACCTTCTCCATCCTGGGAGGGGCGTGTTTTGCCCCCGCAATCCTGACATTCACATGCCGCCACTGGCCGGCATCGTCGAGTATGCCGCGGAAGACCTCTTCGTGGAGCTCCAGCACGGTACTGAGCGCGATAGGTTGCGTCCGTCGCCGGAGCAGGTTCCTGAACGCCGTCTCGTGCTGGATTGTCTCCATGATGTCCCGACGCGGCCTGTTGCCGACGGACAGGTCTCGGAGCAGCAGCTTCTCCACATCCACCCACGTCAGCGTATTGCCTTCGATGGCGTTCGTGCCCCAGGTGTTCAATGCGCTCGTGCGCTTCCAGACGCCTTCGGGCAGGTGATCGAAGGGCGTGCGCGTCAGGAGCTGACGCCTGAGCTCATCTAATATGATTAAATTCACAATACACGGATATGTCATACATTCTATATATAAATGTATGATTTAGATGGCAAAATCACTTAGATATCATAGAACAGGAAGTCTCGATGTCGCAGAACCCGAGAAGAAGAAGGCCGGTCCCCGGTCGGGGCATTCTTGGGTGGCCAGTTCGACCCCCGTATGCCGCCCGGGACATACCTGCGGAACGAATCAGGGTCATTGAGGTACGTGAGACTCGAGCGTGGATGTAACCAGTCTGACTCAGGCGTCCAATGTCAGAATATCCTGCTCTTCGGCGCGATCGTTCCCCTGGCGACCGCTCCCATGCCGATCATCGTGCCCTCGCCGATGATCGTGCCGACATCGATGGACGCATTTACGCCAGTCTTGACATCGTCGCCCATGATGACCCCGAGCTTCCGCCTGCCGGAGCCAGTCTTGACTCCGTCCACGACAACCTGGACCTCCTTCTCGTCCAGGCGAAGGTTCGCGACTTTGGTGCCGGCTCCGAAGTTGCATCGCTCCCCGATCACGCTGTCGCCGACATAACTCAGGTGCGGCACGTTCGTCCGATCCATGATTATCGAGTTCTTGATTTCGACCGCTGCGCCGATCTTGCAGTGACTGCCTATCGACGTGCTAGGGCGGATGTACGCGTCGGGGCCGATCTCGCAGTCCTCGCCTATGATGGCAGGGCCGATGACGTAGCTCCCTGGCAGGATCCTGGTGCCCTTTCCGACTTGAATGTTCCCGATCACTGTGGCCTTGTCGGAGACCTCGCCCTTGACATCGGCTTTCAGCCCGGCCATCAGGATCCTGTTCGCCTCGAGCAGGTCCCAGGGCCTCGCGACGTCGATCCACTCGCCGGTCATCAAGTAGGTGTACATGTGGCTCTTCTTCATCAGCAACTTGAAGGAGTCGGTGACCTCGTACTCCCCTCTCGGGGACTTCTTCGTCTCCGCGATGGCCTCGAACACCTCAGGCTCGAGGATGTACGCGCCCGCGTTGATGATGTTGCTCGGGGGCACGTCGGGCTTCTCGATGATGTCCTTGACGATGCCGTCCTCGACTATGATGGCGCCGTAGCGCCTCGGGTCTGATACGGTCGTTAGGGCCATCACGCTCCCCTTGACCTTCTTGTGATGGGCGATCATGCCCTTGACCGAGTCCTTGGAAAGCACGACGTCCCCGTACAGGCAGAAGAACGCGGAGTCGACGAGCCCCTTGACCATGCCTATGGCATGGGCGGTCCCGAGTCTTTCCTCCTGCTCGATATATTCGATGTGCACCCCGAAGTCCTTCCCGTCCCCGAAGTGCTCTCTGATGCGATGCGCTCTCCAGCCCACGAGCAGGATGATCTCCTTGACGCCCGCGTCCTTGAGCGTGTCAATGTTGTGCTCCAGGAACGGCTTGCCGGCCACGGGCAAGAGTGGTTTGGGTATGTTCGCGGTCAGGGGCCTCATCCTGAGCCCTTCCCCGGCTGCGAGTATGTAGCCCTTCACTTGAGGCACCTCCTGACCGACTTCGACACGAGGCCCATGATCTCCTTGGCCCTCTTCTCGCTCCTGGCCTCGGCAAGGTACCTTATCTTCGGTTCGGTCCCTGATGGTCTAACGAGGGACCAGCCGTCCTCGAACTGCAGGCGGAAACCGTCCAGCGTGAGCAGCTCTTCGCAGTCGATGGCTTTCATCTCCTGCTCTAGCTTCTTGAGCACGATAGTCTTGTACTTCGGGTCGAACCTGACTGCTTCGCGGATGATCGGGTAGACCGGGACCTTCTTTCTGAGCTCGGAAAGCTTCTTCTTGCTGGCCATCTCGACCAGCCTGGCGGCGGCGAGTATCCCGTCAGGGCAGTAAGTCTGGTCGGCGAAGATCCAGGTGCCTGATGGCTCACCGCCAAATTCTGCCTTCGATTTCTTGATCTGCTCGCTGACGAACACATCGCCCACGCGCGTGCGAATGATCTTGGCATCGACGTAGTCGTCGATGGCCATGGAGGCGTCGACGGTGACGACGATCCTCTTCTTGGCGAATTTCTTGGCGAAGAGCGCCAGAAGCTGGTCCCCGCCGAGGAAGACGCCCTTGTCGTCGACGGCAACCATGCGGTCAGCGTCGCCGTCATGGGCGATGCCGAGGGCCGCCTTCATGAATACGACTGAGTTCTTGAGGTCGGTCAGGTTCTCGTCTACTGGCTCGGGCGGCCGACCAGGGAAGTGGCCGTCCGGGTTGGAGTTGATGGTGATGACCTGGCAACCCATCTTATGGAGCACGATGGGCGTGATGTTCGATGCTGGGCCGTTGGCGCAGTCCACGATGACTTTCAGCTTCGCCTTGCCCACGCCGGAGAGGATGCGGTTCGCGTGCTTCTCGATCGAGTCGGGAAGGATATGCTTCTGGCCAACCTCGTCCCAGGGCTTCAGCTTGAACTTCCTTGACTCGATGATCTTCTCGATCCTACTTGACTGATCGACGCTGAAGCCCATGCCGTCCGAGTTCCAGAGCTTGATACCGCCGTACTCTGGCGGATTGTGGCTCGCGGTGATCATGACGCCGCAGCACATGTCGCGAGCGGCCTCGGCGAGAGTGGGAGTGGTGACGAGTCCCGCGTGATAGACATCACAGCCAGCAGCCATCAGACCGCTTGACACGGCAGCCTCGATCATAGGGCCGGAAGTACGCGAATCCATGCCGACGACGGCGCACTTGGCGTCGCCTCCGACCGCCATGCCAATCATGGCTGCGAGCTCGGGGGTGAACTCCTTGTTGACGATCCCCCTGACCCCGGATGAGCCGAACAGCCCCATCAATCAGTACCCCGGGCACTCCGATTACAGTTGGTGACTATATTACATTCCTCGACAGAACGCCGCCCAGAATGGGAACGCGCAACGGGTATCTCGGAAAAGGTCCACCTGCTACAGGTTACGGACTCAAGATGCTCTTCGATCGCTGTCGTCGCAGAGCGATACGTGATCTGCGTACCGATGCCGAACCGATGCATCCGAAATTGGACAATCGCTGGTGGTATTAATGGGGAAGTCGATTCGGGGGGCGAGCTGATGTTTCGGGAAGAGACATCGGACAATCGAGGGGGGAAGTACAGAGATGAGATGTAGACATCTTCAAGTGGGAACGGCTCTGGCGATCGTCGCTTTCATGGCCGTCGCTTGCCTTCCGCTGGCAAGCAGTGGCCCGGGAAGCTCGTACTCGCTGCTCACGCCGGAGGAGCTCGCCTTCGCGAAAGCAGTGGGCAGGGGCGAATACGCCTACGGCATTGACTGGACGTATTCGTACGATTACGGAGAATTCGAGTTCCCCGCGGGCAGCGGCATGATGGCATGGAGAGGTGTCGGAAGCGAGCCGGCGCATGAGTACGCGGACTACCTGGCCCAAGAGATGAGGAACATCGGCCTGAAGGATGTTAAGAAGGAGGAGTTCCCAGTCCACGCGTACAGCTTCGGCGGCGCGTTTGTCCAGATAATGTCCCCGATGAAAGGCGACGTCTGGCCTGCAGCCGGTCACGGCGGTCTGCCTGGCACGCCAGCCAAGGGGATCACCGCCGACATAGTCTATGTCAAGCTCGGGACCAAGTACGACTACGAGGGCAAGGACGTCTCCGGCAAGCTCGTGCTTGTGGATGTGAGCGAGGAAGAGATGTTCTGGCTGCAGTATCCTCACATGGAGGCTGAGGTCCACGGTGCGTTGGGCCTAGTCGTCACGTGGGTCGAATACCAGCAGCTTCCGAACGCGATAGTCACGCATGACTCCGAGTGCAGGCCAACGATACCGGCGGTCTGCATAAGCAAGGAGAACGCCGCGGTTCTGAAGGACATGATCGCCGGCGGCGTGACCCCGAAGGTCAAGATCTGGTGCGATGCCAAAATCGACTACAAAGGCGTTGGCTACAACGTCATCGGGTATTTGCCGAGCGAGAAGTACGGTACGCCTGCCGACAGGTACGTGATCGTTGCGGACCACTACGACAAGTGGTGGTATGGCTCCTCTGATAACGGAGCCGGGGTTGCCCGACTGCTCGGAATGGCCAAGGCTCTTGCGGACTCCCATTACAGGCCGGCAAGGACAATCATCTTTGTGGCCACGGATGCCGAAGAATACGGATGGACAGACACAGAGTTCGACTGGGCTCTCGGAGCCTGGTGGGAGATCTTCAGCATACATCCCGAATGGGCCGGGAAGGCGCTCGGATCCTTCGCCTTAGAGGCCGGAGGGACGATAGGCGCGACGAGCGTATCAGCTTACGGTAACCCGGAGACTCTGGAATGGCGCAAGTCGCTCTTGCCGAAGTTCGATGAGTTCTTCACGAAGACTGCGCCATGGTCGAAATACTACTATCGATCGTCAGTGGACACCTTGAGTTTCGCAAGCACATGGGCCGACGAGTTCAGCTTCTGCGCTGCGGGCGTTCCAATAATGAGCGTGGACAGCACGAGGTCGAACTACGCGGGATACGATTACCACACCCAGAAGGACACGATGGACGGAATCTCCGCCGAGAGTCTGGCGATGAGCGTCATATCGAACGGCATAGCCATAATCGAGCTGGACAGGTCGAAGGTCGCGCCCTACAGCTTCCAGGACAGGGCCGCGGATCTGAAGAGCACCTTGAGCACAAGGCTGATCACAGCGGCAGGGATCGATATCAGGCCCATCCTCAACGCGCTTAGCAGGTTCGGAAGCGCAGGTGGTGATGTCTGGTCGCTGATGGCTTCATCCAAAGGCGGAGAAAAGGCGGCCGAGACGAACGACCTGCTTCTCCAGACAGCAGACCTGGTGCTCTCAGACCTCACGACCGTGGGCGGTTACACGATGTCGATGTATCCTCATCAGCACTACTTGGACGACTCCTGGTATTTCAGGGAAGGGATCAAGCAGCTGAAGCTCGGGGACATTGATGGCGCGCTGATGTGGCTGTCCTGGGTCTACGGAATGTACACGGGAAGGCTGGTCAGTCCTGAGGTCTATCAGTATCTCGTCATAGACAGGTGGGACGATCCATCGAGGACGGACCTGTTCTGGGCCACTGGTCGCCTGGCTTATGTCGAGGACTTCTACTCCGAGTATCAGTCCTTAGTCGACAAGAAGGCCGCAGGGATAACGGACTACAAGGATGAGATCGCCCAGCTGACGGTGCACTACCAGTCTGTTGTTGGCAACCTGCAAGCATCACTCAACTCGATGGTAGTGACCCTGAACGAGGCGAGAGGACTGCTGCAGGACGCAAAGACAACGATGATGTGATCAGCAGGTCGGCGATCCGCGCCAGCAAACCCTTTCCATTCATTGTTTTTCTCGAACCCCGATGCACAATGCCATAGCAGATTGAGTAGTGGAGAGGGCCTCGGAGCCGACCACGGATGACATGTGGCTCATGATCGATGGTATCGTCCTCCCATCCTCCAGTAACCGTGTTTCGACGGCCAGACATACTGGCCTTCGGCTTGCCCCGCAGTCTGCTCAACATAGCCAGATGTCGAAGAATTCAGAGCCAGCATACGCAAATCCTTAAATATCCCGCATGGCCATACACATCTGGACTGTGCCTGGATGGCATAGCCAGAAGCACTCGGAGGGAAGACACAATGGTAATGGAACCGATCAGTGTCGACAAGGCGATGGAGATCGCGAAGAAGAAGGGCATAAAGCCAGGACGCGTGAAGGGAACCAACGGTATCCAGTTCACGAAGGGCAGGAACTCGCGCCTGGAGATCATCGACTGGGACGACTTCAAGTCGACGCTCTCGAAGAGAAGGCTCGCAGTTTACGAGAGTGGCGGCTGGATGAAGATAATGAAGAAGTAGGCACCCAGCCTACTTTTTCCCAAACCCCTGCAAAACCCTTCTTCATTTCGGAAAACCCCTTTGGTTGATTTTCATTCGTTACTGTTCGGCACTCCATGGAAAGAGCCTTGGCCATCGGAGGACAATCGGCTCCCTGGCGGAAGAATGGTGTGGGAGGACATAGAGGACGAGGAGCTCGGGCTCCTGGAAGGCGCGAGACAGCCCGTCAGGGAGAAGTACTACAGCGCCCTCGGCTGGGGACTCATGGGGTTCATCATCGTGTTCATTTGCGTCCTCGTCATAATGTTCATTTTGATCTGGTTCCTTGGCAAAGCGATGTTCTAGACTTAGAGGGAAAGCAGCATCACGGACGGCAGGAACATGAGCGGCAGGACGCAGGCGAGGAGGGAGATACTCCAGGAAGCCCACGAAGGGCACGAGGAGCCACATCCGAAGCTCCGCACGAAGCGAGTCGGTCCCCGGAAGTGGATGTCCGGTGAATTCGGGTACGACTATCTCGAGTCAATAGCGAACTGGGAGGTCTCGAGGGGACAGCTCGCGGGGATCCTGGTGTTGCTGGTCGGCATGATCGGCCTGATCTTGCTGCTGTTCTCGTTCGGGCCGCACTTCCCGTCGTAGGTCTGGAGTTCTGTGGTCCCCTTACTTACGGTTTGATGTAGGGTTTTCGTGGTTGGATCGCGCTCCGGCAGAGTTATTTATACGGCGACCATAATCAGCTTCGCTCAGGATGCAGGGATAGCCAAGCCTGGTCAACGGCGCTAGATTCAGGGTCTAGTCGCGCAGGCGTCCGCCGGTTCAAATCCGGCTCCCTGCACATGTTAGCGTTGTGAAATAGGATTCTTCAAAGGCTCGCCCAAGACTCACGAACGCGTTCAGTTCAAATCCGGGCGTATTGAGCCGTGTGAATACCTGGACGCCTAGCTCAATTCTCTTCAGGTAGTCACCGAACCGTAGCGGTCTGCAAGATCTAGTTGCATACAGTCCGACCTTTGTCGAAACCATCTGCTCCGGCCTTAAGGAAACATTATAAAGTCAGTATACGCTTCGAGGTCAATTCGATTCAGTGGGGATCGAAGGATAGTACGGGGGAAAGGCGGATTACGAGTACGCGGGGTGCTTGAGTACGGACCTTCGGGTTCATGTTTCGAGGTTTTGTTGTCTAGCGATATGACCGTGACCTGGTTCCTCCGAGCGCCTGCGCGCGGCGCTGTCTAGTTGCGTGCGAAACGAAAGGAGGAGAATCTGTGGACAAGAATGGGAAAACAATGGGGGAATTAGTCAAGCGAAGGAAGTTGTCTGGCTTTGTGCCCATAATGATTGTGGTGGCAATCCTTGTGGGAGCCTGCGCGTTCATGGTTCCCGCAAGAGCGGGAGTCAATAAAGGATTCGATCAATATGGATACAACGATGGCGCACGCGTGTTCAACGGATGGTACGGCTACTACGACAGGAGCATTGACAACGGCTGGGTTAGTGGCACTGGCGATGCCATGCTTGTGATGAAGTGGTCGAAGGACTGGACCCCTATGGCAGATGAGCCGATTGGAGCCTGGTGCACGAATCACTGGACATGGTACAGTGGCGACTACGATCCGAGTACCTGGTATGGTTTCAACACAAGAACTCCCTGGAGTAGCGATGTCCAACCGACGGGGGACTACATGGTGACGGAATTCCTGAAGGTGCAGAAGGTATCCGAAGATCCGGGCATGTGGCTGACCTACGAGGCGGGAGGTGCATATGACGCAGGTTGGGGGACCTATGATCACTGGTGGATCCTGGGAGACTGGGTCATCAGCGTATATGACACCTATTATCATGACATATGGATAACCGTTCAGACATACGACATGGCCACCGGCTCGTTCAGCGGCACTGGGGCGTATCCGGCTGGCAGCACCACGACAGTGTACTACGAGACGGTCGTAGGGTCAATCATTGGCACAACCGTGACCATGACGTTGACTTACTTCAGCGATGCGGAACGGACCCTGCCTACGGGATATGTGGCCACGCTGATGGGTACCATCAACGCGGGCGATGGCTCGATGTCAGGCACTTTCGGCGGCGGCCCGTGGGAGTCAACATCAGGTCATGCATTCCAGGTCCCGAAGTATGTCGTCTACCAGGACACCGTAGACGTGTTCAACACCGCGAGTGGAGGATCGGTCGCGCATTACGACCTGTGCACCACCGCTCCGCATGGGCTCGGGCAACCAATCTTCTGACGAAAACCCTTTCTCTTTCATCTCTTTTCTTCTGCCACAGGTCTAGTGTGAACGCCAAGGTCTGGATGTTTCTCAATCAGAGCACTGCTGCACCGAACAGAACACATTCCGTCTGCGTTAGGGAGTTCTTCACCAGCAAGGAATATCTTGCCACTCTCGGCTGTCTGGGGAATCTGGCAGCAGTCCAACCGCGGCACCAATGTCATGTTCAAACTATGACGTGAAAACTCCACAAGGCAGCAAGATGGGACCAACATCCTGGCATTTCGTTTGAGAAAAGCCCATAGGGGAGGAAAGAAAGAGTGGAAATGGTTTGAGCTCACAAGCACTGATTCGTCAGGCTCGCACAGGAGGCCACGGAATGTCCCAGTACACCTGGCCCGGGCTGGCTCCCGGATCGACCATGTCTACCATCCAGTATCCACCTGATCCCCAAACAGGAGATACACCTGCCTCCCACCAGAAGGTCGTTGGATTGCCGATCGAAGCCGCCGAAAACTCCAGCTGGAACACAGAGCCATCAACTGTGAATGGCAACGGTGCGAGAACGTTCGCTCCACCATCCATTAGCTCAGCGAAGTAATTCGATTCATCGTACGCCAACCGGATTATGAACATAGAAGTTACCCAGTTTTCAGGGGTCCATGGTTCAGGGTCAATGTACAAGAGCCATGACACGGAGTTGATGCCGGGAGCTAGTGAGTCCCCCGCTTGCGGAAGATCAGCGGCAAGTTTCATCCCGAATGTGTACGTCTTCTCTTTTTGCGAATACGAAAGCCAAAAAGACACCATATCGAAGTATCCGGCGCGAACCACTGGCGCATTGTCGCCCCATCCGTTCTTAGGTTCGCCAGTCGCTGGGTAGAAGAATTTGAAGAGGTCTAGAGTTCTATCCGGAACTTTGACCACCATTGTCCCAGCTGATACCGGCTGGGCGAGCATCAGTGCAATGATGAATGAAAGTGCAAATGCCATCGCAGTCTTTTTCCTAGTCTCACCCCCTCCTCGAACCACCCTCGAGGCGTTCGTTTCGTGCCCTGCCCCGATTTCTGTGGGGCACGGTTCTTGACAACGGCAGCCGGAATCTTATACGCATGCCTGAGGAACAGAATGTACTTGGGTCACAAACGAACGGCAGGATGACCTTTCAGTCCGGCATTGATTTACAGAACGGACATTTCAAAGCAAAGATAGGGTGCTCCGCCATCGGACAGGAATCATTTTGTTCTGAACTCGGAGCGCGGGTTGCGCGTTTTGGTTTTCCTAGAAGGGCGCATCAGGGCTGCAGGCAATTTGTCTAGCCAGCTCGTGTATACGCGTTCAAGATAGAGAAGATTGGGCATTATGGCCAGGACATCTTCATCCTCGCCAATCATTCTGAGAACCTTGCGCATTTCAGTCATCTTGTCCGAGCAGAGAGTGCACATGAGGAAGCTTGGGAGGTTGCTGAATGACCTGATGTACAAGGTCTGGAACGGGTACTTCGCAAATAGCCTCCTGCCGACTTCCACTTTGTCAGCACCCTCCCTGAGGTTCACATGCATCAAGGTGAACATATCCTCACCCGGGAGGAGGTCCCAAGGCACGTAGAAATCCAGCGATCCCTCGGATATCATATGCTCCAGGTGTCGCCTGACCGTCTTGGCCGAGGCTCCAACCTTATCAGCGATTTCCGCTACCGGTCTGCGCGCGTTGTCCTTGAGCGAAGCGATGATCTTGAGGTCGAGGGGAGTGAGCTCCTTGTAGCTCTGCTTCCGCTTTGGTCCATCAACATAGTCAGGCATTATCCTGGCATCGAAACAGAGTATGCCCACAGTCGGCGCAGGCATCTCCGCTGCGCGTTTCACGAATTCGGCGTAGCCGTCTAGATCGGCTATGTTTCTCAGCAACCCTCTGACATAGAGGAAATTCCCTCCGGCGACGATGGCGGTATGCGTGAATTCGCTTTTCCCCAATCCGTTCAAGGTTTCCTCAATTGACGCTGTGTTGGATCTACCGAAGACCAACACAGGGACTGCATCAAGGTAATAGTCGGAAATGCCCGCAGTTATGCCTTTTATTGCTCCATTCTTCGTCAAGACCTGCATTCGTTGTTGAACAGTCTGCCTGGAGATCCCAAGCCTCTTGGCAAGTTCCCGGGAATGAATCCTGGGTTCCGCAGCTATCAGCATCAATAGCTTCCTGTCAGTATCATCCATTTCCTTCAGAATGTCTAGGCCATGCGAAGTATTGAACCTTTCTCACAAGCATCTGGGATCCTTGACCCCATCGAGAGAATGTTCGTCAATCAAGGGGGTTTGGTACAGATCCAGACTCAGTCGAACCAATTGAGTGAGTTCTTCACCAGCACGAAAACGATCCGTCGTCCTGAGCTGTAGGGGACTTGGTCGCTTTCTCGTTGAATCGGCGCTGCATGTTCAAACTATAAGGGATGCCCGTCTCTGAGAAAAGCCCATAGGGGAGGAAAGGCGACCGGTGTTCAAACCATAAGGGGCGCATTGAGCTGGGTGTGAACTCGAACGTCTGGCTCATCATCGATCAGAGGATTGTTGCACAGAGCTGGACTCTTCTCTTTTTCCTATTCCAGGATGTAGTGGTATACTGTGTGACACGCTGTATCACGGCGATTGACGATGGCACTCACAGAAACGTACTAGTACGAATTGCGGTGCACAGATAACGTGCCTCGAGGGTGGTTCGAGGAGGGGGTGAATCAGAATGAGAAAGATGTTTTCCGCAGCGATCGTGGCCTGCATGCTTACACTTCTGTCCGCGCTATCGATTCCAGTCGTACAGGCATCGCCGGTTATGAATGCGGAAGGAACTTTGACATGGTTAGAAGTGAACTTTGAAGGAACAAGGAAAGCAGGCATCAACACGATCTATCAAGGGACGAGCACGGTTGCCGCTGGTGGAACATTCGACGGAGATGTCACGGATGCTTGGGTAGAAGTCTGGCACGCTATGAAATTCCTGAATCTTCGCGATGTGCTCACTTTCACTGGAAAAGTGGACGGCAAATCGGGCACGCTGACTATCCGTCTTGTTGGGATTGCGACTCTGCCTGACATTGTATGGACATCAGGCCAATGGGAGATCATGAGGGGCACAGGGGATCTGGCGAACCTACAAGGACAAGGAACTTGGTGGGGAACCGGAAACAACGTCGAATATTCTGGGCTGATACAGTTCGAATAGGCGACAATCTCAGGCAAGCCGCCTGAGAGCAAGAAAACGGGTTCGATCAACAATCGTCCAAAACTCTATTCCTTTTACCTCGCCCTATCTTTCTCTCTCGAACGAAAATAAGATTCGCTTGGAACCAGGCAAGTGCTAGGAGCCGTGTGCATACTCTAATGGCTGGCTCTTTTTCAATCGGAGGATTGTTGCACCGAGCTAATTCCTTCTTCCTTCCTTTCACAAACCACCTCTTGGATTGGCAAATGCTTGAACCGGGGTGCTCGGAGATGAATCTCAAGTGCCGGCCGAAAGAGACAAGTAGAACAGGGTGCATCTTGTCAGATGGGGAATTGGAATGGCTGTGTATGTGGTGCTCTCGAAGCTGACGGATGAGGGACGCAAGACTCTGAAGACCAAGCCAGAACGCGTCAAGGAAGTGAACGCTGAGATCTCAAGGATGGGCGCGAAGATTCTGCATCAGTATGCGCTCCTGGGCAAGTATGATTTCGTGACCATTCTCGAGGCCGAGGACAATATCACGATAGGCAGAATCATGGTGGAGCTCGGCTCGCGCGGGACTCTTGAGACCATGACTCTTTCAGCGATTCCTGTCGAGGAGTTCCTCGCGAGCCTGAGGAGCCAGGGCTGACCGCTGAAGTAGATGGCACCGGAATCGCTCGTCGTTGGCATTCAACGGTGACTACGTTGGAGGCTCGTCGCGCTGACTGTGGCGGCTTCGTAATGTTCAAACTATAAATGGATCCGATTGCGAAAAGGTCTATCTAACGGACCCCATGAAGAAAACGGAGGACGGCATCGTCGTCGCCGACAACGAGCTGTGCGGGGGTGCAGGTACCGCATCGTCGCATCCCCTTGCGAGGCGAGATACTTCGTCGCGAAGTAGACGGACTACTTCACGGGCATGGACGAGCCCTAGTACAAGTATTCGGAGTACGCCTGGAAGAAATGGCTCGCGGAGAACGATAGAGGCGTGGTCACGAAGTGCAGCTTTTTCGCAGAGAAGCTCGAGGTGGGCAGGAAGCCTGCATGCGTGGACGCGTGCCCCTCGGAGACGAGGACCTTGACGATCTTGACAGAACGTCCATACATTTGCTGAAGAGTTACTGAAGCGAAGTCGATGGGAGCGAGTAAGGGTGAAATACTCATAGATGAATACGTGAGAAATCCTTTCGAGGATTTACTTGGGGAGGGTGGATTGGTGGAACATCACGACAGTTGTGTAAGAAGAAGAATCTGGGCTTGCTCTCTTGTGACTGTTTTTTTTCTTTCGAGTGTGCCATTTCTTTCTTCGTCTGGTCGGGCGACCAGTCTAGGCCAGGACGAATGGCAAAGTGATTTGCCAGCTCCCATGCATGCATTGCTGGATCAGACAGTGAAGAAGAGCGCATCTAACACTTATTCGGACGTCAGCATCGGAGCGAACGTCTACAAGATCAACAAGGGGGACACCGCCGACGGCGCCACCTGCAATGAGGTAAAAGTGGCGGTGGTTGTTGAAGCCAACAGCCGCAAGAGCATCAGCTACTCTCTTACTGGCCCAATTGGCTCAATTGACTACTGGAACTGGATGCCGCGCGATACATGTGACCATGTCATATCATACAACCAACTCGGCGACAACAACGGGTGGTGGGTTCGTGTGGATGATTCGGCCAGAAATGCATGGTGCATCAACTATTATGGAGTGTGGTACGACAGGATTTGGATCACCACGAACGGCTTCGTGAGTTTTGACCCTTCCGCCTGCAACACTACTGACAACAGATGGACGAAGCCGACGCCGGTTGCCTTGGGGAATTCTGCGACACCCAACGCAATCGTGGCGCCATTGTGGCGTGACCTGTATTTCGACAGCTCCTCTAAGATCGTATACGGCAAGACAACCGGCCCGAGTTCTGTGGACTACCAGGGCAAGACCTTCATGATTCAGTGGACCAACATGCTTAACAAGGCAGACAACAAGCGACAGACATTTGCCGTCTTCATTACCGAGTTTTTCATGTGGAATACCTACAGCTCCAGGATTGACTTCGTGTATTGGCAGTATACGAAGGTAGCCGGAACAACAATCGGAATAGAAGACCAGTATGGCGGTCGCGGTGTGTCCTTGACTCCAAGCGATACTGATGGTGGCTTCAATGACAAGTACTGCTATTTCAAGCCATCTCTCTGGCCGGCGATTGACCACATCTACCTTTACGCGAAGAAGGAAGGGAATGCGGACCTCCAGAACATCGAAGTCAAGGGGCTCTCTGATATTTATCCCGCGGGAACCAATCTGCAGGGATTAAGGAATGATCCTGCAAACGACTACAGCAAGATGGGAGCGGTCGTTGGCGCAGCCGATCTGCTAATCCAGGGTCTCGGTATGCTACCGATACTTCCAGGACCCGTTCTGGCTGGCTTCACAGCGTATTCAGTCATATCCACAGGAGTGCAGCTAGCGGCTCTTCTGACACCAACCGAACCGACCAATCGTGTGACCCCTTCGCCCAGGGGTTCAACAGTGACAGCAACAGCATTGAATTCTGCGCAGGATGAGATGACGGGATACGGTTTTGCCTGGGACGTGGCTCTCTTCGCCGCTTTGGATTGGCACATATTCAGCGAGAGCTACAACAACGCGATAACGATTTGGGCAGAGGTGGTGTGTCGTGACCAATTCGGTAACCACCTATCCCCATCGCTTGTGACTCCATCTACAATACACCAAGGGATAACTCTCACGATGAAAGCCAAAGACCCGTATGCCGGGCCGTATGGATGGTTGGGTAGGACGAATCCCGATGGTCATGCATACAATTTCTATACCTTCTTGAATTCCTACGGAAGGGGATATCACATCGACTCCTCTCCCAACCAGGGTGATTCGGGTTACAAGATGATGGGGTGGACCAGCCTTGTTGACGACCCAGCGTATGATCACAAAGTCAGGCCCGACGGGACAATCCGAGTTGAGGGATACTTCTATCAGTATGACACTCTACCATCGAGTCTTCAGTCCACAGGAAGGAAGACGTTCTTGTACTTCCTCAATGCTCCATCCTTAGCGAGTACATACAATAGAGAGTTGAACACCGTCATCTCGTCTGTGCAGATACTACAACCGAGCGAATTCAACACTTGGGTGTTCAAAGGTGTGTCTTATAATCTAGGGACAGCGTGGGCGAATAAGCCGGTTAAAGTCGCCATTGGAAGAGAGGACACGACCACTGGAAGCTACAGCCTCCAGGCGGATTGGGCGGGCATAAAGACGCTCATCGTCCGTCAAGGTTACTCCGATCAGATGACATGGGCTTCCATATTCGCCAACCAGACCTACGCCTTGTCAATTTCGGTTGGATCGGGAACGAACACGGGAACTGTCCACAGGACCGGTGTAAACGGCGAGTATTTCTATACACCTCAGACATACAGCTGGCCCCTTAGTTCTGGCAGCAGTGTCCAGTTGCAGGCATATCCTGCCCCGGGGTACAAGTTCAGTCACTGGGAGTTAGACGGCCCATGGATGTTCTCCAATCCCATCCCGTTAGTCGGCAACGGAGATCACACTCTCAAAGCGTTCTTCACTCCGGCAAATCAGGCAGTCGTGACGATTGTCTCGGGAGCTTATGGGACGACAAGTCCTAGCCCAGGCACCTACTCGTACACCATTACATCTCCGCCCGGAACACTTAGCGTGTCCGCCGGGCCAATCAGCGGTTTTCTATTTGACTACTGGACCTGGGGGACGTCCAGCGGGTCATCTGGAACATCCACGACGAATCCGTACGTCGTTACGCTGAATGCAGACTGGTACCTTTATGCCAAGTTCAAGCAGAAGCCTAGCGGTTGTATTGCCAAGGGCACTCTCGTGACTCTTGCTGATGGATCGGAGGTAGCGGTCGAGGATGTCAAGAAAGGGGATCACGTGCTCGGCTACGACGTGCAGAGGAACGAGTTCGTCGTTGAAACGGTCCTGGATGTCGCTTCAACAAATGTTCCCGGGATTGTTGTGATTAACGAAGGACTGCTGAGAGTCACTCCGACGGAACAACCGATATACGTGAAGATGGGCGAGGTAACAGGATGGATTAGGGATCCGGAGGACATACAGGTTGGATGGCAGGTCTATGATCCGTTGACTTCGACATGGGTGACAGTATCCAGCGTCACCTACAGTCTTGAGAAGACGCGCGTGTTCGATTTCATCACCGACGGGCCAAAGACATATCTTGCGAATTCCATCCTTCTCATGGATAAACCTGTGCCGATCTAGTGAATGGATTGTGGGAACAGATCAGAACCCGCAATCCTTTTCTTTATCGTTCCCTTAGAGTGTGTGCTCCACACCGCGATTTGTCCTACTTTCCATTCATTGACCTTCAAATTAGTGGATAAGTCCGACCTCCGTTGACGGAACAGATGCGCAGGCTCACGTGTGTCCATGACGAGATCGCAGCTCTTCCGCAAGCATCTTCTATCGCCGATCGTGACGATGGAGTCTCCTTTCTCGAAGAGGCTCCATCTGCATGATTTCAGGGATGTCATTGTCTATTGACCACCATGAAGAATCAAACTACCACGCTTCCGAGCGCCGTTCGCAGGGCATATGCCTAGTATCATGACGGGTGTTGCTTGAATGGCACCGAAGAAGTGAGTTCAAGGAAAGTCGTCGACATCCTAGGCGTCAACTACTGCGGTGGCCGAGTAATCTCAATTGAATGTCTTGACTTCCTCAGGAGCGAGATCAAGGACCTGCATGGAGAAGGCCCAGTCGGCGACGGGTCATATCATGAGTGGATGCCGGAGCACCTCGACGCGAAGCTCCAGCCCAGGCTGCAGTAGACCGACCCTGAAGAGCCCGAGGATTTCCTCGGGCAAGTGCTTCGCGAAATTGAGGCTCTCCTGGGCGCGGGTGTGGTGCATGCTAATCTGAGCGCGAACGACGTGCTCGTGTTTGAAGGACGGCCCTGGTTCATCGACCTCTCGGAGGCGACCCGCTTGGACCGTACGGGCACTGCTCCCTGGCAGCGGTTGCGGGGAGTCTCGGTTTGGCTGGACTGAGGGGTGTGCGCTCTGCAGAAGTACTTCGGCGGGTTTGGACTGGAGATTATTGTGGAACCGTTCGTCGCACGGTTCATCGAGTCCCTCTACAGGTCCAGGGTGCTCAGGTGATAGCCGCTCGGGAGTATTCGGGCTGGCGGTCTGCGACTGGCTGAGTGTGGCGGACTTGCGTTCGGAGCGATTGAATGCAAGGCGCTGTGTGCATACGTGAATGTCTGGTCCTTTTCAATCAGAGGACTGTTGCACCGAGCTAAACTCCTTTCCCTTTCTTTTGAGTGACCTTGTGCGGCATGAATTCCTCAGGGCGTTGCGTCTGCCTCACAGCAATCTCAATGGCGCAATCTGGACAGTATTGCGAGGACACTCTCGATTGTCGCCCCTTCCTGAACAAAAGCACCATAAGGACGAAGGCTACGACAACCAACGCTGAAAGAGACAGAATCTGGAGCCAGAAGTTGTGACTTGCGAGCGTGGTGCCGACAAGAACACCTATTGTGATCAAGCCCCCAATTAGGAACCCAGCCGCAAGGTAGCCGAATGGATTTCTCAAGGGGTAGCTTGTCAGATACAGGAAACCCCTAGAAAGTGACATCTTAGGTTTCGGTTTGAACTCTATTCCGCACCTCCTGCAGGCGACCATCTGCTCAGCTGATTGCATTTCCATCCCTGTCGATTTTTCTGAGTAGCTCCATTGCCTCCGTTCTCTATGAGACTTTTCCCAACATCCTGGGCCGTGTGTGTTTCCGCACATTTAGCTCTTCGTCAATCAGAGGATTATAGCACCGAGCTAAACACATTTCTTTCTTTCCATCCTTGTGGCTCTTTCTCAGTCTGCGACGTTGGATCGTTTTGTGAAGTTCTGAGATCCGACGAAACTGCTGGCTCCACCCCTTGATGAAGTATTTCCGCCATCAGTCTCTCAAACCCCTTTTTTCGACTTGCATGACTTGCGTCACTGACGAAGGGCTCGCCTTTTAAATGCCTATTTAAATACCGTCAGGCCGGTGGAGGTCTCATGGCAGTGATAAAGATAGAGAACGTTGTCGCCTCAGCATCTCTCGGGGCGGAGCTAGATCTTCAGGCGATTGCGCTTACACTTGACGGTGCGGAATACGAACCTGAGCAGTTCCCGGGTCTGATATACAGGCTGAAAGAACCGAAGACGGCGACGCTGCT
>Ga0315293_10001028_pt1 | contig 26871 bp, 23 predicted proteins | sample YL17G13_20_MG_FD_203071 | JGI IMG/M metagenome (GOLD analysis project Ga0315293, IMG submission 203071) | Sediment microbial communities from Yellowstone Lake, YNP, Wyoming, USA - YL17G13_20 | ecosystem: Environmental > Aquatic > Freshwater > Lake > Sediment | place: USA: Wyoming | collected...
TCCTCCCCGGACATCGCCTCTCCCTGCACGTGCTTGGTCGTGCTCTGGAGGGAGATTGCGAGCTCGTTCAGGCCGTGGGCGTTGTCGGGCCCGTCGTGCGCGGTCACGATCGGCCACACATAGTCGAGCGGGTCGACCGCATCGCAGAGGACCATGAAATCCCTGAGGTCCTTGCCCATCGTCGCGCGCCTCTCACCGGTCTCCAGGTCCGTCATGTAGACCGCGGTTCCGTTCGTGGCCATGTACGGAGGTCCCTTCCTGGGCGCCTCCATATCGTGCTTCCCGTCCCTCGAGCAGAGCTTGATGGTCTTCGGGATCTTCCTGATCGTCTCCTTGACGAGACTCTCGGGAAGGCTCGCGCGCATCTTCTTCGCGTCCACATTCGCCCCGCCCATCGTGAGGACCTCGAGCGCGGCCCTGCTCTGCACTGCGATTCCGGGCCTCTCGAGTATCCTCAGAGTGTGCTCGTGCACGAGCTCCATCTCGTCCCTAGACAGAATGCTTATCTGGCCAACAGACATACTCCCTTTCCAGTCTCTGAAAGCGAGGAAGGGGTTAATTATTCATTCCCCGCCGGGGCTTGTCCTCGGATCCCGCGTTTCGATGACCCAGATGAACCGATGACCGGACGGTGGGCCCTTGGTGTTCGAGAACCTGAAGTCATCCCCCAGGACATTCAAGGTGCTCGTCACGAGCGCCCTCATCGAGAACACCGCCTTCGGCCTGATAATCCCGTATCTCACATTATATATGTTGATAGATATTAAAATCCCGATCGCGCTCATCGGCGTCGTCCTCATGACCTACACGATCTCGGGGATGCCGTCGATGATCATCGGCGGGATACTCGCGGACAAGATTGGTCGGAGGATCGTGCTCCTGTCCAGCCTGGGGCTCATGTCCATCACCATGTTCGTGTACTTCTTCGCATACGATTTCACGACCCTCGTCATACTCGCGTTCGTGGATTCGTTCGTCGGGTCCATGTATATGCCAGCGGCGAACGCGATGATCGCGGACATCATCCCGTCCGGCGAGAGGCCCAGGGCGTTCAGCATGCTGAGGATCGCCTGGAACGTCGGCATCGTCTTCGGGCCCGTGCTCGGCGCCGTGGTCGTCGCCGCGTTCTCGATCAAGGTCCTGTTCGTGTTCGGGTCAATGATCCTCGCAGGGGCGTTCTTCATGAACCTCGTGTTCATCCGCGAGACCAGACCCAAAGGCGCGCTCCCGGAGGGCATCACCTTCAGAAAGGTCCTCAGGGTAGCCTCCGACAGGCCGTTCGCGCTGGTGTCCGCCCTCAGCGGGGTCTTCTGGTTCTTCTTCTCCCAGTGGATGTCCGTGCTGCCCGTCTACGCGTACAATGAACTGGGGATAAAGGAGTACGCCTTCGGGTTCCTGTTCGCTGCGAGCGCGCTCATCACGGTGGTCTTCCAGCTCTGGGTCACGTCCAAGATGGTCAACTACCGGAAATCGCTCGTGCTCATGGCTGGGCAGCTCACGTCGTCGATAGGCTTCGCACTGATCTTCTTCGCGACCGATTTCTACATGCTCTTAGGGTGCATAGTTGTGATCACCCTCGGCGAGCTCGTCTACATGTCCATAATCTCGGCGGTCATCGCCGACCTCGCGCCCGAGGCGCAGAGAGGGACCTACATGGGCTTCTCCGGCTTCGTCCAGACACTCGGTGGCGGGATAGGGTTCTTCGTCGGCATGTGGCTCCTGTCCGTGTTCCCGGAGAATCAGTTCGTGTGGTTCGTGTTCGGAGGAGTGGGCGCGGTCACATGCATCGGATACGTCGCCTTCGCGAGGACGCTCGGCCCGGAGCGGGACGGCCCCTCGAAGAAACCGCACCCGGAGCCAAGGCTGAGTCATTGAACGATGTGTTGATGAAAAGTGAGGTAAGTGGTTTGCGTGGCCGTCCTCGCGGACAGCCCCGTTGTGTGCTTCAGCGGACTTCAGAACCTTCTGCGGCCCTTGTTCATGTACCTGGGCCTGTCGTTGTCCCTGCTGCCGCCGCTGGACCCGGAGTCACGGTCCCTGCCGCGCCCGCTCCCGCCACTGCTGCCGCCGGAGAACGGTCTGTCCCCGCCGCTGTGTGGCCTGTCGAACCGCCTGCGCTCCTGCTCGTACTCCTTATCGCTCATGTTCGGGTCCGTCGCGGTCGTGTCGATGGTCTTCTCGGCCTTCGACAGCTGACCGTACTTGCCGACATTCAGGCGCATGTGGCCCCTGACGAGCGAGACGTACCCGTTCTTGATCGCAAGAACATCGTCCTTGGCTATCGTGCCGATCTGGGCGTCCCAGAGTGACAGCACGATCGCGCCGCTCTCGTCTGCGATTGTCGCCTCGGCTACCTTCCTCGAGTTGCCGAACTTGCCGGGGATGTCCCTAGCTTCTCCGACCTCGAGGCACTTTGCCAACACGTCGACTCGCTTCGTCTGCGGGTTCAGGTCCTTAATCTTGGCTTCTACGCTCTGTCCCTCTACGGGAGCATTTCCTACGCTCTCTTCCATGTCTATTCTTCCTTGTGTTTTGTTGGCACAAGATTGCATCCGTGGCTGTACGCGAAGACAGACTGTCGGCTTGAAAACAGGTCGAAGTTCGGCTTCCTCGTATCACTCGGCACACAATTAGTGCTGGATGATGATTTCTCTTCCGTGGTATTAATACTCTTCTACGTTACACAGGCTAATTGCAGTGTGACGGAATTCGCCGCCTCATATGACCAGCGGTCGGCAGAATGCGTCAATTGCAATCAGAAAGGCTAAAATATGGACTCCCGCCTACGGCAGCGTGTTTGGGAGCTAGGCGCCATTGAGGCCCACAAAAGTGCATTCGCGGATGTGTGGCCCCCGAACGGGGTTCTGCTCTGACGGCGCTCTCACCCGAACCGCAGAAGGGAGACTACGGGGCCGCTGGTCCTGAGGGGGGATGCCCATGAGCAATGAACCTGTAGGCCGTGCTATTTATGGCAAAGGCCCTCCCTCTCCTCCGGGACCGTTCTCCGCGAAGGAGGAATCCCCCGAAGGCGCGCTCGCCCTCGAACTGCTCCGGGCCCCGAGGGACGACCTCAGGATCGTCACAGCGTTGGGCGAGCGCATGTTGTACTCGAGGGACCAGTCCGAGATCCCCAGGTTCATGAAGCAGATGCTTTTCAAGACGGTTCCAGAGGTCGTCGCTCAGCCGCTCTCTACGGACGCGGTCGTGAAGGTCCTGAAGACAGCGTCCGCGGCGGGCGTACCCGTCGTCCCCAGAGGGTCGGCGTCGTCGCCGTTCGGAGGGTGCGTGCCCGTCACGGGCGGTCTCGTGCTCGACATGTCCGGCATGGACAGGATCGTCGAGATAGATCCCAAGGGCAGGACGGCCACGGTGCAGGCTGGCGTGAGATGGGCCGACCTCGACCACGAGCTCGAGAAGCAGGGGCTGCGCGTCGGCACCTGCCCATCTAGCAAGTTCTCGACCGTGGGCGGGTGGATCGCGACCGGCGGTTTCGGGATCAACAGCCTGTCGAGAGGACATCTGCGGGACAGCGTCCTCGCGATAGAGTTCGTCACATCAGACGGGACCGTCAGGAAACTGTCCCAGGCGGACCCGCAGTTTCCGTTCATATTCGGCAGCGAAGGGCAGCTGGGCGTGGTCACATCTGCCACGATCGAGGTGCTGGAGAAGCCCACAAAGGGCAGGCCGCACCTGGTGCTGTTCGACGATGTCACGAGCGCACTCAGCTTCGCCAACGCGCTCGCCAACAGCGACGTGATGCCGACGCACATAGTCTTCGAGAGCGCCTCTAAGATCGCCCTGGTCGACAGGGCGATGGAGGGCACGCACTTTAGGGTGGCCGAGGCGGTCCTGTTCAACCTCGAGGGTGAGAAATCCGAGGCGGCCTTCGAGGTGTTCCTTAAGACCGTCGGCGTCGCCGAGGAGAAGGAGTACCTCGCGCGCTACCTCTGGAACGAGCGCTTCTTCCCGATGAAGATCCGTAAGTTCGGCCCGGGTATGCTGGGCGCGGAGCTCGTCATGCCCCTCAACAGGCTGCCAGAATCTATCGAGGCTGCGCGCAAGCTCTGCGCGAACCTCGACATCGAGCCGCTGTTCGAGGTGGTCTTCCTCCAGGACGGGAAGGGCCTCGTGCTCTGCTTCTTCACCACCGACCAGGGGAACACGTTCGGGTATACGCTGGACGCGTTCAAGTCGCTCCTGATCGCGCGGATGCTTGTCGACGAGGGCGGGAAGCCGTACTCGATCGGCATATGGAACCACTCGTTCCTGGACGCGGAGGACCGCGGCAGGATCAAGCAGATGCGGGAGCTGAAGTCGTCCCTCGACCGCGCGGGCGTGATGAACCCAGGTAAGTTCTTCGTGCTGTCCGGCAGGTTCGGGAGGCTCGGCGGTCTCGTGTTCCACCCGCGCCTGATGGGGTCGCTCCTCAGGACCATCGTCGCCCTGGACCCCATGTCGACGAAGCTCATCAGACGCGCGTCCAAGTTCGTGCGGTCGCAGCTGAGACCCGACGTGAAGACAGACGCCCTCAAGGTCGCAGACGAGTGCGCGATGTGCGGGGCGTGCGTGTCCGTCTGTCCGGCATACCTCATGGTCGGCGACGAGCGCGTCACTGCGAGGGGCAAGCTCATGACCGCGAAGGCCATGGCCGGCGGGATGCGGATCACGAAGGAGCACGCACACAGGACCTTCCTCTGCATACGCTGCAAGGCGTGCGAGCAGGTCTGCCAGTCCAAGCTGGAGCTCATCCCGGTCTACGAATCGCTCGAGAAGGAGCTGGAGAGCATCCACGGGAAGGACGCTGCGGAGATCGAGAGGTTCGTCAAGTTCACAGAGGCCTCCCCGGAGTTCGACCAGCTGATACAGAAGGGGCTCGTGGTCGGAGCCCCGAAGAACGGCATGGGGGGTGCGAAGCGCGATGTTTAAGCGCTACCACATCCCGATCAAGGTCGTCCCAGGGCGGGCTCCGCCGGTGCCCAAGTTCGTGATCACGAGGGCGGCCAACTGCATCAACTGCGGCAAGTGCGAGAAGGCCTGCATATTCGGCGTGCACAAGCGCAGCGAGCAGGACTCGCGCAAGATGGCCGACCCGATCAACCACCTCTGCAAGAACTGCTTCAGATGCATCGCGGACTGCCCCCAGAGGGCGCTCACGATGGCCGCTGGTGAGGAGTACAGGTCCCTCGGCAGAGGTGTCTGGACATCGCTCAGGCTCGCGACGATGTGGAGCGAATCCGAGACCGGGAAGATACCGGTGTTCGGCGCAGGGTACAGGGGGATGTTCGCGGGGCCAAACTACGACGGCATGTGGACCGACATGTCCGAGATAGTGAGGCCCACGAGGGACGGCATACACGGCCGCGAGGTCATCTCGACTAGCGTCGACATCGGCCGCAAGGTGCTCTCGCTCGAGTTCGATCAGTCCAACGCGCTCAAGTCCGACGTGCCTCCTCTGATCGAGCTGCCCGTGCCAGTCGTGCTCGACGTCACCAGGCTGAGGTCGTCGAACGAGAACATCATCATCGGATGCGCGAGGGCCGCGGACAATCTAGGGTCCCTGCTGTTCGTCCATCCGGAGAAGGTGCCCTCCGAGGTCATGGCCCAGGCGGGCAGCCACATCGTCCCGGTCTACCCCGTTGGGACCGAGCTCGATTCCATCGAGATCCCACTCAGCACGAGAATGATCGAGATCGAGGCGGGGTCCTCGTGGAAGGATGATGTCAAGAACTTCGACAAGTGGTTCCCGGGCGTCGTGCTGGCCCTCCGGATCAAGGCCGGCAAGGGCGTCGAGGACACAGTGCTCGACATGGTCCGCTCGAAGGTCGCGGTCGCGCACGTCGACTACGACGACCAGGGGTCGGAGGAGGGCCAAGGGGACACCAGGCACGCGATGGAGTCCCTGAGGGCCATCCACAAGACGATGGTCACGAAGGGCATCAGAGACAAGATCGCCGTCATCGCGGGCGGTGGGATCGCCGCCGCGGAGCACGTTCCCAAAACGATCATAAGCGGTGCGGATGCGGTGGTCCTGGAATCGGCAATCGAGGTCGCGCTCGAGTGCAGGAACTGCGTCACGTGCTCGCTGGGCTCCTGCCCCGTAAGCATCACGGGGGCGGCCCCCGACTGGGTCGAGGGCCGGGTCACGAACCTCGTGGGCGCGTGGCGGGACCAGATGCTGGAGGTGCTCGGCGCGATGGGCATCAGGGAGGTGCGCAGGCTCAGGGGAGAGGTCGGCCGTGCGATATACTTCGACGACCTCGAACGCGACCTGCTCGCAGCACTCGAAGGAGGTGCGAAGAATGGCTAGGAAGGCCGACAAGTACGCCGACCAGTTCCCAGAGGCCGCGCTCGCACCCGCGGAGCGCTTACAGTTCATGAACAGGTTCACCGTCGCGAGGGCCAGCACGTGCATCTCGTGCGGCACGTGCGCCAGCCTCTGCCCGTACGGCGTCCACAAGCGCATCGAAGGACATGCGAAGATACTGCCCCCGGACGACAGGGGCTGCATCGGCCCTTCGTGCGAGGTCAACTACTTCTTCTGCGTCGCGAACTGCCCCACGAATTCCCTCTCTGTGAAGCAGAGCGACAACTACCTCGCGCTGGGCGACCCGCGCTGGTCCGCCGAGATGATACTCGCGACCTGGGCCCAGGCGGAGACGGGCGAGCCACTCCCGCTGGACCATCCGGGCAACGTGGGCAGGTCCGGAGGAGGCTTCGACAAGCTGTACTTCAAGCTCCCCGAGAAGGCCCAGGGCTTCGACCCCGAGAAGATGTCCACCGCCATCGAGCTCAACAGGAGGCGCGAGGGCACCAGGATCAGCATACCGATCCCGGTCTACGGAGGCGGGATGTCCTTCGGCTCGGTCAGCGTCTCGACCATGCTCTCGAGGATGAAGGCCGCGAAGATGTGGCGCACGTTCGTCTCCACCGGCGAGGGCGGATACCCGGACGCGCTCATCCCGTACAAGGCCCACGTGATCACGCAGATTGCGACGGGGTTGTTCGGCGTGCGTGAGGAGACCATCCAGCGCGCCCTCATACTCGAGTTCAAGTACGCCCAGGGTGCGAAGCCGGGCCTGGGCGGACACCTGCTGCACGAAAAGAACACGCCCGAGGTCGCCCGCATGAGGGAGGCGGTACCGTACACCAGCCTGTTCTCCCCGTTCCCGTTCCACAGCGTCTACTCGGTCGAGGACCACAAGAAGCACCTCGACTGGGCGCGCGCGATCAACCCCAAAGCCCTGCTGTCTGTCAAGGTGTCCACGCCGAACGATGTCGAGATGGTCAGCGTGGGCAGCTACTACGCGGGAGCGCACATCGTGCACCTGGACGGCGGGTACGGAGGAACGGGCGCCGCCCCGGAGATCGCCAAGAAGAACATCGCGATGCCGATCGAGTACGCGATACACAAGGTCCACAGTTTCCTCATCAACGAAGGCATCCGGGACCAGGTGACGCTCGTGGCCAGCGGAGGCCTCAGGACCGCGTTGGATGTCGCGAAGGCCATCGCGCTCGGGGCCGACGGCGCCGTCATAGGCACATCGGACCTCGTCGCGATCGGGTGCGTCCGGTGCGGCAACTGCGAGAGCGGCCGCGGGTGCCCGAGAGGAATCGCGACCACGGACCCGGAGCTGCAGGCCATCATCGATTCGGACTGGGGGTCCATGAGGGTGTACAACATGTACAAGGCCTGGAGGCTTCAGTGGCTCGACCTGCTCAACAGGCTGGGCATGACCGACATCTCCGAGCTGAGGGGTCGGACGGACCTGCTCAGGCACGCGGACCACCCTGCGAAGGAGGTGGGCAAGTGAGCTGCGACCCGGAGATCATCATCCGGTCGCGCGAGTGGATGCAGTCGGCCGCGCCCCCGGGAGGTGCCAAGATGCTCGAGGCCGAGGGCGGCTGCGGCGTCGTCGGCCTCGCGAGCTCAGTGCCCGTCGCAGGGAAGCACATACTGGGCCCGCTCGAGCAGATGCACAACAGGGGCAACGGCAAGGGCGGAGGCATCGCGGCCGTCGGCCTGTCCGCGGAGCAGATGGGCGTGACCCAGCGCGTGCTCGACAACAACTACCTCATCCAGATCGCCTACCTGAAGCCGAAGGTCCGGGACGCGCTCGAGGACGAGTTCATCAAACCGTTCTACAGGGTCGAGAGGAAGTACAAGGTGGAGACCAGCACCGACGAGAAGCTGCTTAAGTCCCTGGAGGTCTCCCCGCCCGAGGTCTGGAGGTACTTCTGCAGGGTCAAGAAGGAGGTGCTCGAGGCGTTCGTCGCGAGGAAGAGGCTCGAGAAGCTCGACCTGAGGAAGGCCGAGGACGAGTTCGTGTACCAGACCAGCTTCAAGACGAACCTCAAGTACTACGCGTCCTCCGACATGTCCGCGTTCGTCATGTCCCACGGCCGGAACATGATCGTGCTCAAGATCGTCGGGTACGCGGAGGACGTCATCAGGTATTACAAGCTCGAGAATTTCAAGGCGCACATATGGATCGGGCACCAGAGGTACCCGACCAAGGGCAGGGTCTGGCACCCCGGCGGGGCGCACCCGTTCGTGGGCCTGGATGAAGCCCTCGTGCACAACGGCGACTTCGCGAACTACCACACCGTGTCCGAGTACCTCGCCCAGAGGAACATAGTGCCCCTGTTCCTGACGGACACCGAGGTCTCGGTCCTTCTGTTCGATGTCCTGAACAGGACCTACGGCTATCCGCTCGAGTACATCATCGAGGCCCTCGCCCCGACGACCGAGCGCGACTTTCACCTCCTGCCTGAGGAGAAGAGGAAGGTCTACCGCGCAATCCAATCCACCCACATACACGGTTCTCCCGACGGCCCGTGGTTCTTCATCATCGGCAGGAACTGCTTCTACGACGACAGGCTCCAGCTCATGGGCATCACGGACACGTCGATGCTCAGGCCGCAGGTCTTCTCGCTCGTCGACGGCGATGTCCAGATCGGGCTCATCGCCTCCGAGAAGCAGGCGATCGACTGCGCGCTCGCGAGCATCTCGCAGGAGTTCCCGACGGTGCCGAGGTACGCGGACATGTACTGGAACGCGCGGGGCGGGAGCCACAACGACGGCGGCGCCTTCATATTCAGCCTGCACCCGCAGGCGGACACGCCGGGCCAGCTGAGACTGATATGCACGAACAAGTTCGGCTCCATGGTCTCCGTTCCGAACAGGTCCTGGGACAAGCAGGAGGACATCGCGCTGGGCAAACCCCTGCCGGCTTCGGTCAAGGGAGGGCGCCTAGGCGAGGAGCTCCTCGCGAGGAAGGACCCGAGGACCGCCTTCGAGATGCTCGTCGGCAGGCTAGGGGAGATATCGGGCTCCGAGCTGAACGATGTGTTCTCCGAGGTCGTCTCTCTGGGGAGCAGGACGGACGCCGCGATGGACGAGAGCCTCGAGCTGCTCACGCTGCTGCTGGACAGGCGGTACCCGACGGGGAAGTTCAGGAGGAGCAGGCTCGTCGAGAAGGCGGTGGAGTCCGTGTCCGCCCTGCTCAGGACGGTTCCGAGGATCGAGCGGGCGGGCAATTCGATATACTCACTGGTGGACCTGAAGAACAAGGATAAGATCCGCCCCCCGACAACGCCCTACGACAGGCTCGTCATTGACTGCACGGGCTTCCCGATGGAGGATGAGGACGGCGTGTCTTTCGTGATCAAGGCGGCACGCGAGGCCGGATGGAACCGCGTGCTCGTCATCGGCGCGCATGGCCAGAGGTTCTTCGGCTGCGGGCTAGGGCCAAGGACGAAGGGCTTCAGGATAGACGTCTACGGCAGCCCGGGGGACTACCTCGCCTCGGGCCTGGACGGAGCCGAGATCGTGGTCCACGCCAACGGTCAGGACCAGCTCGGACAGATACTCAGCGACGGTAAGCTCGTCGTATACGGTGATGTCGGCCAGACGTTCCTCTACGGCGCCAAGGGCGGCGAGGCGTTCGTGCTCGGCAACGCTGCGGGCAGGCCCCTGATCAATGCGGTGGGGAAGCCGAAGGTAGTCATCAACGGCACGTGCCTGGACTACCTCGCGGAATCGTTCATGGCGGGCAACCCGCTCTACGGGGGCGGCTTCGTCGTGCTCAACGGCATCGCGTTCGATCATCAGGGGTCGCTCCTGGAACTCCAGGAGCCGTACCCTGGCGGGAACCTGTTCTCCCTCGCCTCCGGAGGCGCGATATACATCCGCGACCCGAAGAAGAAGGTCGGGGAAGACCAGCTCAACGGAGGGCGCATATCGAAGCTCACCGAGGCCGACTGGAATATCATCGAGCCGTACCTCAGGGAGAACGAGCGCCTCTTCGGGATACCCGTGAACGACTTCCTGCTCAAGGTCGACGGCGTGCACAGATCCCCCGAGGAGGTCTACAGGAAGATCGAAGCCGTCCCGCTAGTCACGCTCGCGGGGGCGTCTCATCAGCAGGAGGTCGGAGGCGACTGATTGCCCCTTCCGATTGTTCTTCAATCCCGGGAGGCTGCCTTGGCACAGACTTCAAAAATGAGTTTTTCGGAAGCGTCAGTTCGGAAAACAAACCGCTTATGTTCGTACACCCCAAGAGCTTAAATATGGTCTTGGGAATGCAGCGCCAGAGGCATCGCGGGTACCTTCAAAGCCCATAGGCCTTGTTTTGCTTGGCCGGGGCGGGAAGAGTGCGACAATGTACGAGATAATCAAGGCGGAAAAGCTCACACCGGATGTCACGAGGCTGGAGATCAAGGCCCCGCACATCGCCAAGAAGGCGAAGGCGGGCCAGTTCGTGATGCTCACGGTCGACGAGCACGGAGAGAGGATCCCCCTCACGATGGCGGACTTCTCCCCGGAGAAGGGAACGATCACGATCGCAGCGCTCGAGGTCGGGAAGACCACGAGGCACCTCGGCAGGCTGAAGGCCGGCGACAAGATGTTCAGCCTCGTGGGCCCGCTGGGCCTCCCGACCGAACTGCACCACACCGGCACCATCGTGTCCATCGGCGGCGGCATCGGCCTCGCGCTGATGTACCCGGTCGTGCGCGCGTTCAAGCAGGCAGGCAACAAGACTGTCTCGATCGTCGGCGCCAGGAACGAGAAGCTCCTGATCTACGAGGACGAGATCAAGAAGGTCAGCGACGAGTTCTACGTCTGCACGGACGACGGCTCGAAGGGCCACAAGGGTTTCGTCAGCGACATACTGAAGAAGCTCATCGCGGACGGACGCGAGATCAACCTGGTCTACGCCGTCGGGCCGATCATCATGATGAAGGTAATAGCGAACATCACCAAGCCCCACAACATCCACACGGTCGTCAGCCTCAACCCGATCATGGTCGACGGGACCGGCATGTGCGGCTCGTGCAGGGTGATCGTGGGCGGCGAGACGAAGTTCGGGTGCGTCGACGGGCCCGAGTTCGACGGCCACAAGGTGGACTTCGACAACCTCACCGCGAGGAACAGGAGATACCTCCCCGAGGAGAAGGTATCCCTCGAGCGGTTCATGGGGGCGAAGTAGATGGCTGAAGAGCAGAAGAAGGAGCCGAGGAAGATAGTCCCGAAGAAGTATCCCATGCCCGAGCAGGACCCGAACGAGCGGAGGAAGAACTTCCGCGAGGTGCCCCTCGGACAGGACGGCCAGACGGCGATCCTCGAGTCTCAGAGATGCCTCCAGTGCAAGCCCTCTCCCAACAGGAAGCTGTGCATGGACGGCTGCCCGGTCGAGATAAACATCCCGGCGTTCATCAAGAAGGTCCAAGAGGGCGACTTCGCCGAGGCCATCAGGATCATCAGGGAGAAGCAGAACCTGCCCGCGGTGTGCGGCAGGGTCTGCCCCTACGAGAACCAGTGCGAGGGCAACTGCATAGTCGGCAAGAAGAACGAGCCGGTCGGCATCGGCAGGCTCGAGAGGTTCCTGGCGGATTGGGAGAGGAACCAGCAGAAGCACGGCAAGATCGAGATGCCGCCACCCACGGGCAAGAATGTCGCAGTGGTCGGAGCGGGCCCCGCCGGACTGACCGTCGCGGGCGACCTCGCGAAGCTGGGACACAAGGTCTCGGTCTTCGAGGCGCTCCAGTACTGCGGAGGCGTGCTCGTCTACGGCATACCCGAGTTCAGGCTTCCCAAGGCGATAGTCCAGGCAGAGGTCGACTACATACGGAGATCTGGTGTCGAGATCATGACGGATCGTGTCATCGGCAAGATCGAGACGGTCGATGAGCTCCTGAAGCAATACGACGCCGTGTTCGTCGCCACGGGCGCAGGGCTCCCCGACTGGACCAACCTGCCGGGCGAGAACCTGAACGGCATCATGTCAGCGAATGAGTTCCTGACCCGGACCAACCTGATGAAGGCCTTCGCCTTCCCCGAGTTCGACACACCCAACAGGGTGGGCCAGACGGTGGTCACGATCGGCGGAGGGAACGTCGCGATGGACTGCGCCAGGACGTCACTCAGGCTCGGCGCGAAGGAGTCCGTCATCCTGTACAGGAGGTCCGATGCGGAGCTCCCCGCCAGGCGCGAGGAGGTCCACCACGCACACGAGGAGGGCGTGAGGTTCGAGTTGCTCGCAGCCCCGGTCAAGTTCATAGGCGACGACTGCGGCAACGTGAAGCAGGTCGAGGCCATACGGATGCAGTTGGGCGAGCCGGACGCGTCGGGCAGGAGGCGCCCCATCAAGATCGAGGGCTCGAACTTCCTGATCGACGCGCAGACGGTGCTCATAGCCATCGGCCAGAGCCCCAACCCGCTCGTGCCGATGACCACGCCCGACCTGAAGACCACCAAGGAGGGCACGATAGCTGTCGACCCCGAGGGCAGGACGTCCAAGAAGGGTGTGTTCGCCGGCGGGGACATCGCGTCGGGCGCGGCGACCGTCATCCTCGCGATGGGCGACGGCAAGCGCGCCGCGAAGGCCATGCACAAGTTCCTCTCGGGGGACCCGTCTTGGCCCGCGCCCGAGGTCTTCGAGAAGCTCACCTGCGAGAAGTAGGCGACGGGACAAACCCCTTCGCTCAAACCATTTTCCGCCGTTTCTTCGTTTTCCTCAGAAAAGGTCTATTGCCGAGCGGACAGACTGAGGATTGAACTCCTTAGCGCATGACTGGAAATCTCACCGGCGCTGCTTCAGAGGCAGCGTGAAGTGGAATGTGCTCCCGCTCCCCTTCGCGCTCTCGAACCACATGTCCCCGCCGTGCCTCCGGATGATCTCCCTGCTCACATACAGCCCTATGCCGACGCGCCCGTCCTCGCGCACGAGGCCCGTGTCCGCGACGTAGAACCTGTCGAATATCTTCCCCTTCTCCTCGTTCGAGATCCCCCTGCCGGTGTCCCTGACCCATATGTGGACCTTCCCGCCGAGGATGTCCGACCCTACGGTGATCTTGCCCCCGTTGTCGGTGTACCTTATGGCGTTGCTCATCAGCGTCTGTATCACATCGTGCAGCCGCATCCGGTCGCCTTCGACCACCGGGAGCTCGTTCCCGAAGAGCACGGTCACCGTGTGCCCACTCCTGAGTATGTCGGACTCCAGCTCCTTCAACAGCTCCTTGGTGATCATCGCGACGTTCACCGGCTCGAAGTCGAGGCTCAGCGAGTCGTCCTGGAGCCTGGACATCTCCAGCATCTTGCCGACGAGGATGTTGATCCTGTTCACGGAGCTTATCATGGCGCCGAACTTCTCCCTCAGCTTCGGCGGGATCTCCCCGTACATTTCCTCCGAGGCCATCTCGAGGTACCCGAGGATCGTGGTCAGGGGCGTCCTGAGCTCGTGCGATATCGTGTTCACGAGGTTGTCCTTCGCCCGGTCGAGGACCTTCATCTCCTCGTAGGCCTTCTGGACGGACTCGAAGTTGCCCTTGAGCTCCTCCCTCAGCCTGGCGTTCTCGAGCGCGATGGCCGCGTGCGTCGCGAAGGGCTCGACCAGGGCCCACTCGATCTGGGTGAACTTCTTGCTCTTGTCCCTGTATAGCTCGAGGATGCCCTCGACCTCCCCGGCCTTGCTCTTGAGCGGTATGCACATGATCGTCTGGCGGATCTCCTCCTCCTCGATCCCGGGGATGTCCTCGACGCGCTGGTCGTCCATCGAGTCCTCGACGATGGCGGTCTTGCAGCTCCTGGCGACCTCCCCTGCGAGGCCGGATATGGGCCCGATGTCCGCCATGACCTCGTCAACGTAGGGCCCGGTGGCGTATATCGGCGTCATCAGGCTCCTCTCCCAGTCGACCGTGTACACGCTTATCTCATCGAAGGGGACGAGCTTGTTCAGCGTATCCGCGATCTTGTCCAGGGTGTCCTTGAGGTCCACAGGCTCCTGCAGCGCGGCCGTGGTCTCGAGGAGCGCCCTGTAGAGGCCTATGTTGCGGTCGAGCTCGGTCAGGAGCTCCGCGTTCTGGACTGCGATCGAGGCGAGGGCGGCGAATATCTCCAGATTCGCGGTGACCGACTCCTCTGGTATCTTGTGGTCCCTGGGCGAATCGGGCGAGATGTACCCGATAATGTCCCCTCCGGAATTCTCCAGCGTTACGTAGAGCTGATCCAGTTCGTGCCAATCATCATCCTGCTTCCTGGGCTGGGACACGAGTTCTGGGTGGAGGATCCCGTAGTACGTCTTCGGGTCCTCGTCTCCGCGGGCCTTGTAGAAGTATGTGAACCTCCCGATCTTCTCGGCCCTCTTGAGGCCGTCGATGAGCGCCTTGTGTGCCTTCCTTGTTCCCTTCAACATGTCCGCGGTGTCCGATGGATACCCCTTGGTGACCCTCAGGACGAACGAGTCGTCCCTCTTGTCCAGAATCATCACTTCGCACGCCTCGAAGCCGAACTCATCCGTGATGTTGTCCGCGATCTTCCTGAGGAGTTCGTCGACGTCCCTCGTGCTCATCATTGCCGTTGTGAACTCGAGGGCGCTTTCTAGGCGATAATCGCGCACGGAGCCGTCCATGGGATGCTAAGGTATTTCTCACTTTTGACGCGGTGGTGGGGGAGTGAGAATCAACGTGTGCTGGCGCTCTCATCGGACCCGCGCAGGGGCTGATGTGCGTCTGTGCAATATTCGTGCACAACCATTATGTACCAGATGACACCTTCGTCGTTCCGACAAGATGGCCATCAAGTTCGATATCGCCTCGTGCGACAAGAACCCGTATTGCCCGGTGATAAGGGTGTGCCCCACGGGGGCGATGTTCATAGACCGGAAGACCTTCAGGCCGACGTTCGACCCGGAGAAATGCACCGGCTGTGGCACGTGCGTACCGTTCTGTCCCCACGGCGCACTGTCCGAGGAATAGCCTCAGGCCTTCGTCCAGTAGAACCCGCAGTAGCACTTGCCGTTCCTGTCGACGTCCCCGCCCCTGGTCGGCTTGCAGGGGCACTGGAACTCGGGCACGTGCATCATCCTGCAGGGACAGTAGAAATCTCCGAACCTCTTCTGCTTGCCTATCAGCCCTTCGAGGATCTCCTCCTTCATGTCGTTGAAGACGTATCCCCGGATCCTGGCGAACTCGTCCGACCGCTCCCTGATCTCATCCTCAGAGAACGCCTTGGCCCTGTCCCCCGTCCATCCGTCAGGGGTCTTCCTCAGGGCGAGCCTCTGGCCGCAGATCGGGCATATGACCGAGTCCCCCTCCTTCCATCCGGGCGCGAACCTGAACCTGGCCTGACAGACCGGGCAGTACACCCTCTCCAGGCTCGTGTCCGTCATATCCCGAGCGCTCTCCTGAGCTTCTCCTCGTCGTGCCCCACGATGACCTCGGGCCCTATGATCACCACGGGGAAGGACTGCCTCCCGGTGAGCCTCTCGATCTCCTCGAGGATCTCGTCCTGTTTCGCGTCGTCCAGAGTGTCGACTTCGACGTGGTCGTAGTGCACATTGTGCTCATCGAGGAACCTCTTCGTTCTCTTGCAGTACGGACATGTGCTGAGCGCGTAGACCTTAATATTCTCCGTCATGCGGACCATCCTCCAGCGTCTTTCATCCTCGTGGAATCAGACGTCGCCACCTCACGGATGAAATCGCGGCCATAATATGTTTACCCAGAACGGATGGGCATGGAGCCGTCCCTGGGATGATGCGAGGCGGAGCTATATTCCGGCGCGGGTCGCACGCCATCCGTGGCCCTTGTTCCAAAGGCGCCTCCGGACCTCTGAGAGAACCTGGCTCAGCTCCCCTCGTCGTAGCCGCTACCCTATCCCCCTGCACGGTCTACTCGCTTGCCCCGCATAGGTGCGGTCCCCGCCGTCCTGCACGGGGTTCAGCCAGGGAACTGCGACAGGACCTTCCGGCATATGGCCAGCTGCTGGGATATGCGCTCGAACCTCTCCCCGCCTTCCATCCGGACCTTCAGGTGTTCCCTGCCGTAGTCCGTGCTTGACTTGCCCGCCCACTCGCCCAGGAGCACGACCCCCTCGTTGTCCAGCGACACCGCACCGAACGTGACCGCGAGGTCGTACAGGAGGTCGGTGATGCCCCAAGGGTCGATCCTCCCGTGCTCGGGCACCTCGAACGGGAGCTCGAGCTGGAGGGTCATGAGCTCGCTCGTCCTCGCGTGGTTCATCATGTCCTCGTCCGCCGTCAGCAGGAGGGCGTCGAAGTCCCCTCCCCTCGCCCAGTTCTTGTACGACTGCGCGATCTCGATGTCGTTCCGCTCCTTCCCCCTGGTGGGCGTACCCTTGATCCTGAGCGCGCGCAGGTCGGACAGCACGTAGTTCATCTCGTTGAATGCGAGCTTCGCGATCCTCCCGCGCCTCCCGCTGGCGTTCCTGAACTCACCCAGGAGCTCCTTGTGGTCGAACAGCGTCGACAGGGCCTCGATCTCCTCCCTCGAGTACTTGTGCGTGATCCTCGAGTCGACCTCCATCTGGACTATCTCGCTGAGCACGTACCTGAAGTCGGAGGCGTCCACGGTCCTCCCGGAGACGTCGTCCTTGAGCGGGAGGTGCCTGGAGAGGAACTTGTCGTAGAGCACGTTCGTGTCGAGCGCGACGAACACCGGCCTCGGCCTCTTGTTCGGGTCCCTGGCCTCCTCCTTCAGCTCCAGGAGCTTGCGCGCGATCTCCTGTTCGTTGCGGTAGTCCAGGAAGCCGCACGAGAGCAGGCAGTTGCGCAGATCGGAGTAGCTCGGCAGCTCGTCCGCGCTCACCCCCCTGTTGATCGGCTTCCGCTCGAGCCTCGCCCTCTCGAACTCGGCGGGGCGCACGATCTTCGTCAGCTCGGGCTTCTGCATGTCCAGCGTGAACAGCCTCAGCCCGAAGAACGGGTACGAGACCTGGATGTACCTCTTGTCGCCAGAGTAGATGCAGTTGGTCAGTACCTGCAGCTCCCTCCGCGAGAGCGATATGTCGCTCACTTCCACACCTCCTCCTTGAGGTCGACGAAGTGCTGCAGGTGGTACGGTATCATCGGGTACGGGTTCGCCGAGTTGCGCATGTCCTCGAGGTAGAGGTAGAACACATGGTCGACCTGCTTCTGCCAGGCGGAGATCAGCGCGGAGGAGACGATGGCCTTCCTGCCAGGCGTGATGTCGATTGCGACCTCGCTCCCGGCCGCGCGCTCGGACTCCATGACGGCCGTGATCCTCTTCCCCGAGGAAGCGAACTCGCCCTCCTCTATGCGTTCCCTTACTGGCTCGATATCCTTCCCATACGAGGCGAGGAGCGTCTTGATCCAATGCGCCAGTACCTCCCCGTCCTTCTCCCGGCCCTGCGTGACGAACAGGTAGACCCTGTCGGGGATGTATCCCCTGCAGGTCGCGGCCCACAGCCCGTTCAATACCGGCCATCGGCTCACGCCAGTCATCGTGATGTACACTTTCTGCGCCATTTCCGGTTCGCCGGTGAATGAGCGCACTGGCTGATAAATCTGAGCAGAGACGTCCTTCTTCGGATTAAGGCCGTTATCAGGAGTGATACTAGAAATATCAGGTTACTGTTTTCGGTACCAGGGTGACTAGGGTGAGGAAAATACTCATAGTAGTCGTTGGAGTGGCAGCTACAGCGGTCGCGTTGGCCTTCGTGGCCATCAACGGTGGGCACACCTGGATTGAGGGCGGCCACACATGGATTGAGTCGATCAGCTCTGCGCTGTCCAGCGTGCACAACCCGACTGGCGGCCACACATGGATTGAGTGAAGCAGGCCCATGGCGTAGCCGACGGCGTCTGTCTGAGGACGCCGCACAAACCCCTCAAAACCCGATATCTTCTATCACGAGGTCATGCGCCGGCGAGGGCGGCGTCAGATACTTTCGCCATGTGCACGTTCCCAAGATTCCTGTATATCTCCGAACACCTCGCCAGCAGTTTCTTGGCCAGCTTCATGTCGGAGGCGGACTTGACAAGAACGAGTCCATACTCGTAGCAGCAGGCGGCCAATGTGTCCTCGACCCGTGAGGATTTTGCCTCGCGAATGCTTCTCTCGAACCATTCCCGAGCCTTCCCATGGTCGGACCGGATCGCTTCGATGCATCCGTAGTTCCTGTATGCAAGCGCTAGCATGTTCCTGTTGTTGGGCTCTCTGAATATGTTCGCGGCCTCTTGGGTGCACTCCATCGCCCTTCCCAGGTGGCCCGCCCTCGCGTGGCAGTATCCGGAGTTCACCAGGGACGCCCCGAGCACCTCTCTGTTATTCAGCTTGATGCTCAGTCCGATCGCCCTCTCGAAATGATCCGCCGCTTCTGAGAACCTCTCCCTCGACATGTTCAGAATCCCCAGATTATTGGAGGTCCTGGCCGCGTTCGAGAGGTCATCGACCTTGATGAAATACTCTAGGCAGTCCTTGCTTGCCTTCTCGGATTCCTCGAACTTACCCTCTAAGTCGTACATGACCGCAAGATTAGCCTGTGCCTTCGTCTCGAGGTCCTTGTCTTCGATATCCTTCGCCAACGAGGCGCTTGCCTCAAGACATCTTATCGCGGAGGAACGGTCGCCCAGGCTCCCGTAGACGATTCCCAGGGAACGATTCGTCGCGCACACGCCTCTTCGGTCCCCGACTTCCATGTACAACTCGCATGCTCTGAGATAGGATTCGAGGGCTTCGTGCCAGTTGTTCTGAGCGCGCTCAATCCGTCCCTGGAGCACGTGTGAGAGCGCAAGAGCCTCCATGTCCTTGCCTTCGCGTGCCGCCAATCTCAGCTCGTGGCAGTACAACGCAGCGCTGTCCCAATTGCCGAGGTCGCACTCGACCTCTATCAGTCTCCTGAGCCCTGCCTTCCTTCTGTCCATGTCCCCGGAATCAGAGGCCCTGAGCGCGTCCAGATGCTCCTTCATGCCTATGTCCAGCTTCCTGAAATCGGGCCGCATCTCTATGATGCGCTGTCCTTCCGCGGTCACCTTGTAGGTGTCCTCGTGGTGCCTGAAACCCTTCCTATCGACCCACCCGAGGTCCTGCAGCGCCATGAGCGCCGCAATCCTCCTGTCCTCGGGGATGACATCGAGCCCTTCGGCGACAAGCAGCTCTCGGTTCCTCTCTCCGAGCACGTAGGTGAACAATATCTCTAGTTCCTTGGGTGAGGACATAGGTTTGCCAGGGGAAGGGACTATTTTAATGGCGGGTGTTTGTATATATATCTTTTCCATAGGAAACCGAGGTCTGATAACGAGCTAGCCAGATGCCCATAACGGTGTTTGCCAAGAAATGGGCATCGCGGGCGCCAGTGGACCCCGTTCCGCAGGACGTCAGGGCAAGGCTATTCATGCCGTACATGCATCGCCCGGCGGGATTCCCGTGAAAGGTCACGAGCTGCTCTATCTGTCGACTGCGGACGTGGAGAATGTGGGCCTTCCGATGAAGAACATCGTCAAGGCCGTCGAGGATGTGTTCCGGGAGAAGGGCGAGGGACGGACCGAGATGCCCCCGAAGCCCGGGATACATCCGGTGAAGGACTCCTTCATCCATGCGATGCCCGCGTACGTCGCCTCGATGAAGGCCGCGGGGATGAAGTGGGTGAGTGGCTTCCCGGCGAATCAGAAGCGCGGCCTGCCGTACATCTCCGGCCTGCTGATCCTGAACGACCCGAAGACCGGTCTCCCGACCTGCGTGATGGACTGCTCGTGGGTCACCGCGAAGAGGACGGGCGCGGCCACGGCCGTCGCGGCCAAGTACCTCGCGAGGAAGGACTCGAAGACCCTTGGAGTACTCGGGTGCGGGGTCCAGGGAAGGACCAACGTCGAGGCCCTGAAGGTCGTCTTCCCGCGCCTCGAAGAGGTGAGAGCGTTCGACATCGACGCCGACGTCCTGGACCGGTACGCGAAGCATGTGGAGGGCGTCCACGGAGTTCGTGTCCAGAAGGCTGATTCTCCGAAAGGGGCCGTGGTCGGGAGCGACCTCATCGTAACCGCCGGGCCCATCCTCAAGCATCCCAAGCCCGTCATCGAGGCCTCGTGGTTCGGCGAGGGCGCGTTCGCATGCCCGCTCGATTTCGACTCCTACTGGAAGTCCGGTGCCATGCGGGCATCGGACAAGTTCTGCACGGATGACAGGGGCCAGCTGGACTACTACAAGACCGTCGGTTACTTCGGCGGGATACCGAAGGTGCACGCGGACCTGGGCGAGATCGTCACCGGCAGGCGGAAGGCCCGCGAGACGTCCGAGGAGCGGATCATGTCGATGAACCTGGGCGTCGCGATAGAGGACATGGCGACCTCCGTCAGGATATTCGAACTCGCGAAGAGGAAGGGCATAGGAAGATGGCTCCCTCTGTGACGCGGCCTTTCGGCCCAGTCATAATCCGCGCCCCCGAGGTTGACGGACCGAGGTGAGCGTGTGCCGAGTAGGTTCGAGGCGTCCGGTGACTTCGTGTCCAGGCTGGAAGGCCCGCAAAGGCGCGAGGCGATCCCTCCCGAGGTCGTGGTCTCCAGGATGCGCCTGAGCGAGGACGATGTCGTCGTCGACCTCGGTGCGGGCACGGGCTACTTCGCGTTCCCCATCGCAGGCCGGGTCCGCGAGGTCCTCGCGCTGGACATCGAGCGCAAGATGCTGGACCTGCTCCGCGGGAGAGCGCTTGCGAATGGCGTCGGGAACATCGACCTCCTGCGGTCGGACATGTCCGCACTCCCTGTCGCGGATTCGAGCGCGGACCACGTGCTGGCCGCGTTCGTGTATCACGAGGCCGAGGATCCGGGCACCCTGCTCTCCGAGTGCGCCCGTGTGCTGCGCCCCTCAGGCCGGCTCACGGTCGTCGACTTCCAGAAGCGGGAGACGCCCATGGGACCCCCGGTGAGCGAGCGGAAGACCCCGGGAGAGGTCCGCTCGGCCGCGAAGGGCGCGTTCAGAGAGGAGTCGGCGCACAGCGAGCAGGTGTACTACCAGCTGATCTTCTCGAAGAAGCATGGACGATGAGGTTTGGCGCCCCGGTCGGGATTCGGACCCGAGTCCCGAGCTCGACAGGCTCGGATGATAGGCCGCTACACTACCGGGGCATTGTGCACGCATCGGATTAGCGGCATCCGAAGCGACGCTTTGAGGCAAAAGCCGACTGCGTATATAAGCGTTGGCGGTTGTCCGATGTGCTGGCTCCCTGACCGTCTGGACGCTCCAGATCAGGCCTTCTTCTCCTGCACGGGGGCCGGAGTTGCGGCGGGTTCGGGGGCAGGTGCGGGCGGGTCCTTGAAGTCCTCCTTGGGCTTGGTCGTGTAGATCCCGCACTTCATGCAGTAGAAAGTGACGAAGTCGTCATCCATGTCGTCTCCCTTCAGCTCCTTGCCGCACATCCTGCAGTTGGTCTTCATATCTTGCAATTTCATGCGCTTCACTTCGCGGGCACCCTCGGAATGACAGTTCACTCTATAATCTTTGTGCACGAGAGATCTGTTCAGATTCGGGTGGTGAAGGCAGATGAGCGTTGATGCCAGCCTCTTTTTATTCTTTCTATTACATGTAATAGGTAGAGAATAATGTACCGAATGCCGTGAGTGGTCGGATGCCGATTAAGGGGGTCGTCTTCGGGCTGGAGTCAGACCTCCCATCTGAGGCGAAGTTCCTGCTCGAGGACTTCAGGCTGGCGGTCAACAACGCGATCCGTGCGGGCCTCCAGGCGCGGGTCAGCTCGAGAAATGCTCTCAACAAGCTGGCATACAAGGATTTCCGCAAGGACCACCCCGGGATGTACTCCCAGCATCTCGTCTCCGCATTCGAGGTGGCCGGGAGTGCTCTGAAGAATCATCGGAGGCGGCTCCGAAAAGGTGATTCCTGCGGGATTCCATATGTCAAACGCCTTATGATGAAGGCTGAGAACCAGGCATACAAACTCGACCGTGTGAACGGTTTGATTGACCTGCCGATACGAGCCGGCCGCCATGTCGAGCTCAGGCTTGTTGTCAGCCGATACCATAGGAGATATCTGGATGATACGACCCTTTCCCTCGGTTCTCTCACCGTCCTTCCCGACCGCGTCGTCATCGCCTTCAGGAAGGTGACCAGGAAGCCCTACGCGCCAGAGACTGCTCTCTCGCTCGACACGAACGAGAGGAGTCTGGACGGTGTGTTCCTGGACGACGGTCTGAGCACGCCCACAAAGGCCGCTTTCGACGACGTAGCAGTCATCCAAGTACGCCACCAGGATCGTCGCAGACGGCTCCAGAAGAAGAAGGCGCACGACCGCCGGACCTCCAGACAGTTGTGCAGAAGGGAGGGGCGGAGGGAGCACCGTAGGATCGAGTACAGGATGCACCAGGTGGCCAACGCAGTGCTCGACTTCGCCGAGGAGAAGAAGGCCGCGGTCGTGCTCGAGGATCTGAAAGGGGTGTTCAAGGCGAGGAAGGACAAGGCCCTCAACAGGCGACTGAGCATTTGGCCCAGGAGGAAGCTCCACCAGTTCATCGAGTACAAAGCGGAATGGAGAGGCATTCCGGTGGTCAAGGTAGACCCTAGAAACAGCAGCAGGAGGTGCCCGATATGTGGGACTATACAGTATTCCCGAATGGGCACCAGGTTCGAGTGCGAGTGCGGCTGGCAGGCTGATAAGCATGTCAACGCCGGCATCAACCTGCTGCAAACAGCCTTCCCGGAAGGGATGGCAGGGGGCTTACGGTTCAGCCCCGGCGCGTTCCAGCATGACGTGATGATGATCCTATACGACCCCGAGAGGGGCGCACGGTCGGAGCAGAATGGAACGAGTTGCTGCACGGATGACGGCCTGGAGGCCACCACCCGATGATGCAATAGAACTAAATCGGCGTAAGTCATGGCTGTTTTGTACCTAACATACGTCGTTTTTCGAGGTGTCCGGATTGCCAGAGAGCGGTGCGAGGAAGATGATACTGCCGTCCAAGTACGTCCAGGGGGCGGGAGTGCTCAACCAGCTCGGCGTGTATGTGAAGCAGTACGGGTCCAGGCCCTTCGCTGTAGGCGGGAGGACCGGTTTCGCCAAGGTCAAGGCCAGGGTCCAGGCCAGCCTTCTGACCGCCGGGGTGCCCCTCGTGGGTTTCGACGACAGCGTGACCGAGTGCACCAAGAGGAAGATCGAAGAGGTCGCCGCGAAGGCGGAGGACCTTGACATCGATGTCATAATCGGGTGCGGCGGGGGCAAGTCGGTCGACACCGCGAAGGCCGTCGGCGAGAAGCTCTGCGTCCCCGTGGTCTGCGTCCCGACGCAGTGCGCGACGAACGCCGACCAGATGGCCGACGCCGTGATATTCACCGAGGACCACAGGTTCCTCGAGGACCTCTACCTGTCCCAGGCGCCCGCGCTCGTGCTGGTCGACACCGATGTGGTCGCGAGGGCACCGCCCCAGTTCCTCGTGCAGGGCATGGGGGATGCGCTGGCGTGCAGGTTCGAGAAGGGGGCATACGCGGCCACCCAGAGGGCCAAGCGCGCGAGCGACCTCGCGACCGACGCAGCCCTCGAGGTCAACATGAGGTGCTTCGAGGTCCTCATGGCCCACGGCATCCAGGCCAAGAAGGACTCGGAGGCGGGGAAGACCACCGACGCGGTCGAGGCCGTGGTCGAGGCGATCAAGCTCATGAGCGGGTTCGGGTTCGGAGGGGGCGGATGCGCAGCCGCGCACGCGGTCCACAACGGCCTCACGGTCGTCCCCGGGCTCGCGAGGAAGCACGGGGAGATAGTCGCGTTCGGCACCCTCGTCCAGATGGTGCTCGAGAAGCGCCCGATGGGGGAGGTAGAGCGCGTGATGCGCTGGTGCAAGGAGCTGGGGCTGCCCATCAGGCTGGCCGACCTAGGCCGGTTGGACGTGAGCCATCTTCCCAAGGCTGCGGAGAAGGCCTGCGACCCCAACGATTCCATGTCGAGCATGCCCTTCGAGGTCACCCCGTTGATGGTCTTGGATGCCATGCGCGAGGTCGACAGGTTGGCCGGGGAGCTTTCGTGACCCGGAGGGCGTTTTCCGGCCGGTCAGTCATGCATGCTGGCTAGCCTCGTGGATAGGAAAGGATAATATATGGCCATCACGATATTCAAGCGCAGCCGCCAAGGGCGGCAGAAGGGATGAATTAGAGGAGGCATTCGCAATGAGCAGCACAATGAACTCGTTCTTAGCATCAGGACACTCCCCGCCATGGTTGCCGAGGGATGTGTCCGAAGGCCGCAAGTTCGCCTGGTGGGCCGAGCTGATGTTCCTGGTGATGGCTTTCGTATGGTTCTTGATCGCCATCATCGACCTGACCCTGTACGCGGTCGACGGGGGTGCGGGGAGGCTCGCGATCGGCATATTCGGCCTGTTCGCCATGGTCATCTGCTTCCTGTCCTCGATATTCCTGAAGAAGACGGTCCTGGACGCAATCGACCAGGGCAGGTTCCACGACGCGAAGAATGACAGCGTGATCTGGATAATCATCGGGTTCTTCGGGTTCGCGATCCCGACGATCTTCCTCATACTCACCTATGTCAAGATCGGGGACGCGCTCATGGCCCAGACGCCCGCCGGGTACCAGCCGTACGCCCCGGGCACCGTGGTCGCCCAGGCGCCAGCACCGATGTACGCGCCGCCGCCCGTGCCTCCGGCCCAGCCCGCAGCGACCGCGGGACAGCACCCGCAGCAGTACCACGCGCACCAGACACCGATGCACAAGTGCAAGAACTGCAACGTGCAGTACCCGATGTTCATGCACTCGTGTCCGAACTGCGGCGCACCGAAAGAATAAAACCACTTCCTATCATCTTCCTTTTTCATATCCCACAAGGCTAGTGCATACCATGACCGAGATGCTCTACATGAAGGACATCGAGTCCAACTACATCCGCGAGTTCGACGCAAAGGTTGTCGAGCGCGGGTTCGACTATGTCGTGCTGGACAGGACCGCTTTCTATCCGCTCGGCGGGGGCCAGCCGTCCGATACGGGTTTCCTCGCATGGCCAGGCGGCAAGGCCGAGGTCCGCGAGGTAACGAAGAAGGAGGGCGTGAGACACCACCTCGTGCAGAACCCGGACACCGTGCCCGACCAGGTCCACGGTGTGCTCGATTGGGACCGCAGGTACGCTCACATGAGGATGCACACGGCCCAGCACATCGTGTCGGGCATCGTGTACGACCTCTGGAAGGCCCGGACCGTCGGCAACCAGCTTTACCACGACAGGTCCAGGATAGATTTCGCGCCGGTCAAGTTCACGGACGAGATGATTTCCCAGCTGGAGCAGAAGACGAACGAGGTGCTCGCGACCGGGGCGAAGGTGGAGATAGTCACAGCTATCCGGTCGGAACTCGAGAAGGACGTGGACGCCCAGAGGGCCAACCTGGACCTCCTCCCGAAGTCGGTCCGGGAGCTGAGGGTCGTCAAGGTCCAGGACTTCGATGTCTGCCCCTGCGCGGGTACCCATGTGCGCTCCCTGTCCGAGATAGGCAGGATCAAGGTCGTGAAGAGGGAGAACAAGGGCAAGGACAGGGAACGGATCACTTACGAACTTCTCTTGTGAGCTTGTGAGGCTGGTCGCATTCAGGCAGTTCCCTTACACCCAGCCAACGCCTATCCCTATCTGCACCCGTCCCGCGCAGAACGGGAGAATCCTCAATTCCGTGACATACTCGGGGACGTCATCGAGGTCCGCCGACGTGCTGTTGGTGTAGCGGTATGTGATGATGTGCTCTCCTGCCGTCACGTCCCAGTTCTCGTATACAGATGCATGCCTATTGCTCTCATTCGTCGACGGATCGGGTTCGAGATACCTGTCAATCACCGCCACCCCATCGATGTACACCGCCACATGCACCTGGCCATACGTATAGACGTCAGCAACCACTTCGATATCGATGCTGGACACCGGGTAGTTGGTTAGGTATAGGAATGCTGCGGCGACAATCACGATGCACGCGGACAGCAGGGCGAGCAACACGACCTTCATTGCCTTTGGCATCCCGGGCACGATCAAACGGATGTGTGCGCCCTCGGGCCTCGGACCCAGAACCCACGTGCGAAGCCTCGGGAGCGGCTTCACCTCGCCGGAGGGCTCGAAGCGAGCGAGCTGGATGAACATCGATGCGAGGATCAGACCCGTTCCCATCGCGGAGATCGCCACGAGAACGGTCCAGACCCCAATCCCTCCGCCGGTCGACCAATCGAAGAGCACCGCGATGGTCAGGCCAGGTATATGGAGAAGACTCCCGAGGGGGGTGAGGAGCGACACGAGAACGCCGAATATGTAGACGAGACAGACCGCCCTCACATACATCTTGACGATCTCATCGGATTGAGTCTCGTTGGAGTTCCCGCCTAGCGTCAGCAGAGACAGAGGGATCCACAGGAATGCCACGCTCGCTCCGGAAATGATAAGCCCCGCGACGCAAACACTGTTCCATCTCATCGATTTCCACCCAGGTCGTTGGGTTGAAATACGCGGTTCGTGAGTATATAACCCCTGAGCGTCGGTTGACTTCCCAGTCAACGGGTGGCAATCCAGCTAAACATTTATGTAGGCTCTGCGGGGATGTTTCCGCTCAGGGAGCGAGAAATGGTCGAGGC
>Ga0315293_10001029_pt1 | contig 26851 bp, 21 predicted proteins | sample YL17G13_20_MG_FD_203071 | JGI IMG/M metagenome (GOLD analysis project Ga0315293, IMG submission 203071) | Sediment microbial communities from Yellowstone Lake, YNP, Wyoming, USA - YL17G13_20 | ecosystem: Environmental > Aquatic > Freshwater > Lake > Sediment | place: USA: Wyoming | collected...
ACCGGGAGATACCGGTCTCTCACACGTGAGCGTGATCAGAACACAGGCCAGCGCCAGTATTGACAGCCCGACTGTCGCTAAAACATGTCTCATGATTACCTACATTCAGAGATGACGGACATTGCAATGACACTCTTATCACTATGACGCGCCAATGCAATTGGCGTTCAATGCATAACGGAAATCTACTCGTTCCGCAGTGCTTCCACAGGGTCCACTCTGGCCGCCCGTGACGCCGGATAATATCCGGCCGCGACGCTCACGACAATGCCGACCGCGATGGCGGTCAGAATCAGCCAGACCGGAAGAGCGAACAGCTAGACCGGTCCGACCCCCTCTTTTTCCATATACCGTTTGATGATCACCGATGCAACACGCGCCACCCCCCAACCCAGCAGTATGCCGACCACCGAACCGATAGCGCCGATTACACCGGATTCCACCAGAAACAGGATTCGAATATGGCGATCATCGGCTCCCAGCGACTTGAGCACGCCGATTTCGCGCCGCCGCTCCAGAATCGACATAACCATAGTGTTGACAATGCCCAATGATGCGGTTACGAGGGCTATGAGGCCAACCACGCTGAGCGCCATATTGAAATAGAAGAAGAACTTCTGCATTTCTTCAAACATCTCGGCGAAACTGAACGGCCGAAATCCCAGCACTGTTACAGAATCACTGATCGACTTGAGGGGAACTGTCGGGTCGATATCCATGGTGATCTGGGGATAACTTCGGCTCGATGCCGCCGAATCGAGTGAGAAAATCGTCCCCTGACTCAAGGCGGAAAAGAGGGCCGTCGGATCGTCGCTGAGACCGGCTGATCGGAATTTCGCTGCTATAGAGACGGGAAGAATGATCGGTTCCATGCGCGTATGGCCCGTTCCCCGCTCCTCAAGTACACCCACGACGGTCAGAGTCTCTTTCAAGATAGCGCGATGATTGAAGAAGCCGTTGACAAAGCGTGAGATCGCTTCGTTGGCCAGCCGTTTAGCCTGCCGCTGACGGTAGTCGCTGTGCAGTAGCGAATCGAAACGTACGGAGCGCACCTGTTGGCGGACCCACCCGGAATCGCGCGGTAATAACCCGGCCAGCCCGCTGTCCACCGTAGCGACGCGCACCGAGATGACTATCGTATCCCCTATGATCGAATCAGGATTGCTTAGGCCAAAAAGATGAAGGAACTGCGGGGTGACAACGGTTTCATTGGCGCTGTCCGATGAGAACGAACTCCCGGCCCGCAGTTGTGAAAACAAGCGGGTCTGCATGGCGCTCACCGGCAACGCCTGGGCTTTGGCGGACAACTGCGAGTCGGCCAATGCAACGGTTACCGTTATGGCATCGAACGGATAGGCCAATCTGACTCCCGGAATCTTCGACAAGTCGGTCAGCGCCTGACTGTCAAGCAATCTCGCCTCAGTGGAGTCGCCGGCGGCGGTCTTGGTCAACCGCTGCACCTGCATGGTCGAGAACAATCCCAGCTTGTCAAACTGGTCGCTGATGTACTGCTGGTTTCCCGCTCCAAACGACACCATCGCAACGAATGTCCCGATGGCGATCACCACGCCCGAAACAGTCAGAAAGGTCCGGAGCTTCATTCGAGACAGATTACCTGCCGAGATAGCCACCAGATCTCGAAAGGTCATGCGCGTCCCCTGTCGGTCGCCGTGAGAGATTCCACCACTCGGCCGTAATGCATCCGAATGAGGCGGTGAGCGTATTGCCCGGCGATATCCAAATCGTGCGTGACGATGATCACAGTCAATTCCTGACGGTTCAGATCCGTCAAAAGCTCCATTATCTGCCACGCGTTATCCTGATCAAGATTTCCAGTCGGCTCATCGGCGAGCAGTATTTCCGGTTTTTTCACCAGGGCCCGCGCCAACGCAACTCGCTGCTGTTCTCCCCCGGAGAGGTCGGCCGGGCGATGGGTCATTCGGTCGGCGAGGCCAAGTCGCTCCAGCATAGCGGAGGCCGTGGCACGCCGTTCTCGGAACGGGCAGCCGTTGAAGTAAAGCGCCAATTCGACATTCTCAAGTGCCGTGCGGTGATAAATCAAGTTGAACGACTGGAACATGATGCCGACACTCTTTGCCCGGTACTGCGACAGACTGCGTCGGGAAAGGGTGTTGAGCGTGGTTCCCTTGAATTCAATCGTCCCGGCGGTCGGTGAATCCAATCCTGCCAGCAGATTGAGCAGAGTTGATTTTCCGGAGCCGGAGGAACCGACCACGGCGACAAATTCCCGCTCAGCAATGGCCACGGAGACCGTGTCCACCGCCTTGATGACCTGCGGGCCGCGCGTGTAATGGCGACAAACCTCGGTAGTGCGAATCATGGTTTCGCCGAAAGGCTCCCCTGAAACAATTTCATATGGTGCATAAGATCATTACGGGCTCGATGAGCCGAAAGATTCAACATGGTGGGCGGACATGCCACAGAAAAATGTCTCCGCGCGAGCCACCCGAAATCACGCGGCGGTGCGCCTTTCACCTTGCCCTGGGAGATAAAACGGCCCTTATTAGGCAGAAGCTAGAAGGAGAACCCGCCATGCACCATCGCACCTTTCCTGCGTTTTTTGTCTCCCTAATCATCCTATTCGCCGGGTCGGCAATGGCCGACGAAGGGATGTGGCCGCTGTATATGCTCGATCGGCTGCCCTTCGATCAGTTCAAGACACGCGGACTGGAGCTGACCGCCGACCAAATCTATAATCCTCATGGAACATGCATTGCCGATGCCGTCGTGCAATGTGGCGCGACCGCCTCGTTTGTGTCGCCGGAGGGGCTTCTCGTGACCAACCACCACGTAGCTTTCAGCGCTGTTCAGCAGCAGAGTACCCCGGAGCACAATTGTCTTCGCGACGGTTTCTACGCCCCTACCAAAGCCAATGAAATTGAGGCCCCCGGGTATTCTGTCAGCGTGACCATCGGAAGCGAGGATGTGACCAAGCGAGTACTTGGCGCAGTCAACGATAAGATGTCGGGGCTGCAACGGTTCAATGCCATCGACAGGACCATCAAGAAGATTACCGCCGAGTCTGAGAAGGGGACAAGTAACCGATGTAAGGTGGTGGCGGTGTTCGGCGGCAAACAGTACGTCAAGTACACTTCATTTGAGATACGAGACGTGCGGATGGTGTATATCCCACCGGAAGCTATCGGCAATTTCGGCGGCGAGACCGACAACTGGATGTGGCCCCGCCACACGGGTGACTTTGCCTTCCTTCGTGCTTATGTCGGCCTCGACGGCAAACCGGCCGACTATGCCAAAGACAATATCCCATATCGACCCAAGAACTATCTTCCTTTGTCCGCCGTCGGGGTGAAAGACGGCGACTTTACAATGACTGTCGGGTTTCCCGGTAGCACGGAACGGTATATATCGTCGTACGAGTTGGAGAACCGAATTGACTTCTCTCTGCCCAATCTGATCAAGAGCTCAGAAGATGAGATACGGATTACTGAAGAGATCGGAAAGACTGACTCAGCCATTGCCCTTCGCACGGCAAGCAATTTGAAGGGCATCTACAACTACTTGAAAAAGAGCCGGGGAATCCTCGGTGGCTGCAATCGCACGAACGTTCTCGCCCGAAAGCGGGACGAAGAACGACAACTGACGGCCTTCATCGACGGCAATCCGACGCTCAAGAAGAAATACGGATCTGTCCTGCCTGAACTAGTGAGTTTGTATCTAGATATCAAGAAGACGCGGGTACTGGACAGCCGGCTTGGCCGATTGGCGCGTGCCGTTGATTACTATCGCCTTGCCTCCACCGCCTATCGATGGGCTGTGGAGCGAGACAAGCCGGACGCAGAACGAGAGCGAGGCTTCCAGAATCGAGATACGGTGCAGGCCAAGCGGCGGCTCAAAACCGCACAGATCAATTTGGTGCCGGTCGTAGACCGTGCTCTGTTCAGGTACTCCCTGAAGCAGGTGTTGGACCTTCCCGTCGGGCAGAAGATAGACGCCATCGAGAGACTGTTTGCGGGCAAGACAGGTGACGTATTGACCACGGCGATTGACCAATACGCCGATGATCTGTACGCTCGCACCAAGATTGGGAACCTCGATGATCGCATGCGAATGTTCGGCATGACCCGCAAGCAGATTGAAGCGCTGAAGGACCCGTTCATCGCATTGGCAGCGACCCTCTACCCCGAATCCGAGAAGATGCGGGACCGGGACAAGGCGTTCAGCGGCGCTGAGACCCGGCTGGCTCCGAAACTCGTCCAGGCTTACGCCGAGTGGAAAAACGGCACTATGTACCCTGATGCCAACGGCACGATGCGAGTTAGCTTTGGTGAAGTCAGGGAGTTTAGTCCCCGGGATGCCGTGTCGTACCACCACCATACCTTGCTTGAGGGCGTCCTGCAGAAGGAAACGGGGCAAGGTGAGTTCGTCGTGCCGGAAGCACTCAAGGCGGCATTCGCGAGCAAGGATTTTGGGCGTTACGCCGAGCCGGGCGACAACGACATTCCGATTGATTATCTGACCACCAACGATATCACCAACGGCAGTTCTGGCAGTCCGATACTCAACGGCAAAGGGGAAATAGTCGGCTTGGCATTCGACGGCAATTATGAAGGAGTGGCCTCGGACTACACGTACGACTCACAGATGAACCGCACCATAGTTGTGGATTCGCGCTACGTGCTGTACGTATTGGATAAAGTCTATCACCTAGACAGCTTGATGAAGGAACTGACGATTCATTAGTTCGACTCTTTCACAGTATAAGAACGGCCTCCGGCATCACCGGTGGCCGTTCTCTTTTTGGTTGCACGATCAGGCAAATACGTTACATTCTTCGGACATCGGCGCCCCTGAAGGCGTCGACTGAATGAGAGTCGAACGAACATGAGTGAACCACAGGACAGACGCCCCGATAACCGCAATTCCGGTCCCGGCAGTTCCGCGCAAACTAATTTCATTCGCGAGATGATCGACGCGGACAACCGGTCCGGCAGATTTGATCGCCGCGTTCATACCCGCTTTCCGCCGGAACCGAACGGGTATCTTCATATCGGACACGCCAAGTCGATCTGTCTCAATTTCGGAATTGCCGCCGATTACGGCGGACTATGCAATCTCCGGTTTGACGACACTAATCCGAGCAAAGAAGAGGTCGAGTATATTGAATCGATCATGGCCGATGTCCGCTGGCTTGGTTTTGATTGGCAGGACCGCTGTTACTATGCGTCTGATTACTTTGACCAGCTTTATCAGTATGCCGAGCAGCTCATCGAACTGGGGAAGGCATATGCCTGTGACCTGAGCGCGGATGAAATGCGCGAGTATCGCGGGACGCTGACCACTCCCGGCAAAAACAGCCCGTATCGAAATAGAACTGTCGACGAGAATCTCGATCTCTTCCGCCGTATGAAAGCCGGCGCATTTCCTGACGGTTCCCGCACGCTTCGAGCCAAAATCGATATGACGTCAGGCAATATCAACCTGCGGGACCCGGTCATTTATCGCATCCTCCGAGCTACTCACCACCGGACCGCTGACAAGTGGTGTATCTACCCGATGTACGATTTTGCGCACTGCTTTTCCGATTCCATTGAGCGGATTACACACTCGATTTGCACGCTGGAATTCGAGGATCATCGCCCGCTGTACGATTGGTTTCTCGATCAGTGCAACGTGTATCATCCGCAGCAAATTGAGTTTGCCCGCTTTGAATTGCCCTACACCGTCATGAGCAAGCGGAAACTGCTCGAATTGGTGACCAGGAAATATGTGAGCGGGTGGGATGACCCCCGCATGCCGACTATCTGCGGGATGCGTCGTCGCGGCTATACGCCGGAATCGCTTCGCATGCTGGCCGAGCGGATTGGTGTCGCCAAGCGGAAGACCATGATTGAGGTCGGCGTGCTTGAAGACTGCGTTCGCGAAGACCTCAACAAACGGGCCCCGCGCATGATGGCGGTCCTGCGACCGCTCAAGTTAGTGATCGACAACTATCCGGAGAATCAGGTTGAAGATTTCGAGTCGATCAACAATCCCGAAGATGAAACGATGGGAAGCCGCAGACTGCCTTTCTCCAAAGTGCTGTATATCGAGCAGGATGATTTCCGCGAGGTTCCACCCAAAGGATACCATCGGCTTTTCCCGGGCGCTGAAGTCCGCTTGAAACATGCTTACTTCGTCAAGTGTGTCAGTGCAACCAAAGATGCCGGCGGAGTGGTGACCGAGATTCACTGCACCTATGACCCGGATTCACGCGGCGGTGAAGCGAAAGACGGCCGCAAGGTAAAGGGGACTATTCACTGGGTCTCGGCCGCCCATGCGGTAACCGCAGAAGTGCGGCTGTATGACCGTTTATCCCTGAAGGAGGACCTGGGCGATGTCGAGGAAGGCAAGTCCTGGCTCGACAACCTGAACCCGAATTCAATCGAAGTTCTGCCCGACTGCCGCATCGAGCTGAATATAAGCAGCGCTCGTCCCGGTGACCGATTCCAGTTCATTCGTCACGGTTATTTTTGCGTGGACAGCGACAGCACGCCGGAGAAGCTGGTGTTCAACCGCGTCGTTTCCCTGAAGGACAGTTGGGCGAAAATTGAAATGGGTCGGCTCCTGTCCAAATAGCCGATGATCAACGGCTACCGATTCGCGTCAGCCGGACCTTGTGTCTTGGCCTGCTAAAGCTTTTGTGCCGCGTATCCCGGCCAAACCATACGGTTTATTTCGCCTAAGCTATCTGCTTCGAAGCGGATAAGCTCTCCCTTCTGCCATCCGTTTTCCAATTTGAATACACCATCGGTCACCGGCTTAAGGCGCGCGCGATCGGTCCACGGATTGTCGGATTGAGGATCGACGATTGCAAGTTCGCCGTTCAGGAGCATAACCTCGGACAGCGATCCATCGCTCCAAACATACTTGCCGGTGTATTTCTTTAACGATTCGTCGGCCACAGTCGGCGCCTCGGGGACTGCTGTTGCTTTCACGATCGCCGGAGCAACGATTGACCACGCTTGCTCGGCGTACGTCCATGGTTTGCCGTCATTGGCATTTGCCAGGATGATCACGCCGAATTTCTCGGCCGGGCACGCGGATATGAAAGTAGTGTGGCCGTTAACGTATCCACTGTGCTCAATGCGCGCTCGATCGTCGATCCGTGACAAACCCCAGCCCAAACCGCGGCCGCTCTGCCAATTGGTGTCCAGCCAATGTATGCGGTGCATCTCACTCAATGTTGATCCCTTGAGAATCTGAGCGCCACCTGCAGGGCCCTCCCGGAATTGCAGTGACAGAAACTTCGCCAGATCCTCAACCGTAGATGCCATATTTCCCGCTGAACTCAAAGCGTTGAGATCCAGGAATGGTTCGATCTCTCGTGGCTGATCCGGCTTGCGGAACTTGTACCCTGTCGCAAGCGTTGACATGTCCTTCCGGGGCATTACCTCTGTTCCCATCATACCGAGCGGCTTCAATATATGGGCTGCAACATATTCCGCGTACGTTTCACCGGAAACATTGCTCACAATATCCCCCAGAAGCGCATATGCAACATTCGAGTACTTGAATTCCGTTTCTCGCGGGAGAATCGCTTCAGACTCACGGACCAGTCTCATAAAGGCTTCGTGATCGGGAAACTTCATATCATCCCAGTAAAGCCCTTTCAACTCGCGGGGTATTCCGGAAGTGTGTGTAAGAAGATGCCGAATGGTGATGACTGGGCCGTCGCCGTAGGAGTCATTCAATTGAAACCACGGCGCATACTTCGCAACAGGGTCATCCAACTGCAATTGGCCGGCATCGCGCAACTGAAGAATCGCGGTCGCCGTGAATAGCTTGGTAAGGGATGCAATCCTATAGGCAGTTGCCGGCGTTGCCGGGGCCTTCTTGGACAGATCCGCATAACCGTATCCCTTTGCCCAGATTAGATCCTGGTCATACACCAGCCCGACCGACAAACCCGGCTGTTCCCGATCGGTAACTGTCTGCTGCACCCAAGCGTCGAAAACGGCAATTGCCGCTGCTACCTCCGGTTTACTCGCCAGTGACTCCTTCTGTCCATACACCGAAGACAGAGCGAGCAGTGACATTAGCAACACTGTTACGACGGCTGTCAAACAACTCTTGCGCATAGTATCCTCCTATTTGATTCGTATGAGAACGCCAAGTTATTCTTCGTGTGTGATCAAGAATCACATATGGGCCCTGATTGAACTTGCTGTGACGCGCCTGATGCGAGGGCTTGGGCCAAGTATAGGACAAGCCAATCCTTAACGCAATTGGCATGCATATGGCGAATCACGACTGATTGCCTCCCGTTTGCCTATCATGCTTGCCTGCGTAAAACGCAGTTCTTACCATTCGGCTCTGAATATCGCCGATGCCATACACAACGATGGAGAAGAATGACAACATGACACCGAATTCAACTCAAACACTGATCTTGAAAGATGTCTCCGCCAATCCCGCACCGCTCGGGCTGCTGGGGTTCGGTATGACCACTGTGCTCCTGAACCTTCACAACGCCGGGCTGTTTCCACTCGGCAGCATGATAGTCGGGATGGGGCTTTTTTGCGGAGGCTTGGCTCAGATTTTCGCCGGGATAATGGAATGGAAGAAAGGGAATACGTTCGGGACAACGGCCTTTACAATGTACGGTATCTTCTGGTGGTCATTGGTCGCACTTTGGACACTTCCGAAAATCGGTTGGGCGGACACCAACACGGTTCCGGCAGTCTCATGGTACCTGTTTCTTTGGGGCATTTTCACTCTTGTGATGTTCTTTGGCACGCTTAAGGCCAATCGCGCGTTGCAGTTTGTCTTCATGTCCTTGGCAATCTTGTTCTTCCTGCTGGCACTTGGCGATGCAACAGAGAGTGCCGGACTGAAACTGATAGCCGGAATCGAGGGGATAGTCTGTGGTCTGTCGGCGGTGTACGCTGCTCTGGCGCAAGTGCTGAACGAATCACTCGGGCGTCCAGTACTGCCCCTTGGCCAGATGAAGTAGTTCTCTTATCGCCGTCATTTGAGGCCGGACTGCTGAAGCCGAAAGACTGCGCGGTATCAGAATGTCAGCGACAGGCTGAGGCCCAGGCTGCTACGACCAAGCGCCCGGACACCTAAGCCCAATGAACCTATTGGCAGGTTTGTCCAGCGGTCGGATTTCACAAGTGCGCCGATCAGACCGCCAATAACCGCTCCGCCTCCTGTGCCCATAACAATTGACTCCGTCACATGGTCGCTGAAGTCGTTCGACAGCGTAACCGCCGACGTGATGCTACCGCCGACAGCAGCGCCAATTAGTGCGCCTGCGAGGGTATTTCTCCTTGAGCCATCTTGCACTCGGCACCGCGTCACCTCCGAAAACGGCACCCGCATGTAATTGGATTCGCCTTTAATAAACCGTTCCACTACCAAGGTGTCACCAGTGACCGCGCTCACCCTCCCCTTCACTTCGCCTTTGAACAGTGATGGTGCCGTGACCCTCACGATCCGGTCCTGAAGGCTCGGGGCCGTCGTCTGCGCAGATGCGATTCCTGCGAGCAAAGCCGCAGCTATCAGAAGATGCAGTGAATGGCTTACGGCGCGTCGGATGTCGGCATTCATCGTTGTCTCCTACTCATTGGCTTCATACAGCTTTTCCGCGTACCGGTCGGTCATACCGGCGATGTAATCCGCGATAACCAGTTCTTTCCGTTCGGTCTGAAGCATCGCTTGATACCGCTTGGGCATCTTGTCAGGATATTCGTCGAATTGCGCAAATAAAGTGTCGATAATCTCTCGTGCTCGATTGGACATCGCTAACAATCGCTCGTGTCGATAAATCTGCTGCTTGAGGAAAGTCTTGAGTTCGATCACCTGCTCGGCCACCGCTACCGAATATCCGCAGAGCCGTTCCGGAGAATGATACACTGCGTCAATGCTTGAAATGTCGTGGGACTCGATACGGCGACTCGTTTCCAGAAGTACGTCGGTAGCCATCGTGTTGACCAGATAGCGCACCAGATCATTCTGCCTCTCCTGGTCGGACACGATTCCTCTGTTTGCAGGTAAACCCTTTTTACCGAGGTTGCTGCCCTCCAAAATGGCAAGCGGTTTCAAGTCATCAACAGTGATCATTTTAGCGCGAAGGCCATCGTCGATATCATGAGCGTTGTAGGCGATTTCGTCCGCTAAATCGACCAAGGAAGCCTCGAGGGTCGGATAGGTGTGCGACTCATACTCCGGTCGGCTAAGCTTGGTTTTGGTTTCGTGCTTGGCGATCCCTTCGCGGACCTCGAATGTCAGATTCAGACCCGGATGCCCCGAGTACCGTTGCTCGAGAATATCGACCACGCGGAGTGATTGATTGTTATGATTGAACCCGCCACAGTCATGCAACAGATCATCGAGCACGTCTTCGCCGGCGTGTCCGAACGGCGTATGACCGAGATCATGCACCAGAGCAATTGCTTCGGCAAGGTCTTCGTTCAACCGAAGCGCGCGCGCCAGAGTACGGCTGATCTGGGCGACTTCAATTGTATGCGTTAGGCGCGTGCGAAAATGGTCCCCCTCGTGCGGTAGGAACACCTGCGTCTTGAATTCCATTCGACGGAACGCAGTGGAGTGAATGACCCGATCCCGGTCGCGCTGGAAAGCAGTGCGAAACGGATGTTCCGCCTGCTGATACATGCGCCCCAGCGACTGCGCCGAATGCGCCGCATACGGGGCGAGAATTGCGGCCTCGCGCCGTTCAATTGCTTCGCGACTATCTAAGACCATCGTCCACCGTAGTCTTCTTCACTATGGAACCATACGATACTGAGATCATCTGTGTCAACCCCAGGGCAGGGTGATAATTGGCCGAGTAGGTCAGGCGGCTCGAACCGAGACCGAGCTCAATTCCACCGCCGAACGTGAACGGCGCTGTCGTAAATCCCCACAGGACAGCGCTTGTGCTTCGCAGAAGAATCCGCTGGCCGGCGCCGAATTGCGGCCGTTCATTCTTCTGCAGAGTCATCCGTCCGAGAAGGGAGTACGACTTTCCGGAGACAAATTCGCCGTACAGCGATATCCTCGGCAAACGCGCCGGGTCGGATTCGGCAAATGACGGAGAGTTGAGGTCATCTACGGATGCGGCGAATTGCCACTGCGCAGTTCGCCAGCCCGCGGCAAGTCCGATAGCGGCGGCGCTTAGACTTTCGTATCCCCCGCCGAAGGCAAGCGACATAAGCGATCCACACATCCCAACCGACAGTGATTTCCTTTGAAGTGACAAACTCCCTTTGAGCAGTTTCTCCGCATAGAGATCAGTGTGACCAAGCTGCGAATAGCCAAGCGCCACCGTGATGTCACTCCGCCGATATCCTCCGACAACGAACACTTGATCGAGGTCCTTGAGGTCGTAACTTCGGCTCAATCCGGTTTCCACGCGCCACCACTTGCTTGCAACGGAGCCGATCGGCAAGTTGAGCAAGTCACTCGGTCCTGGTGCGGACAACTGCACTGCCCGACCTACGCCTGCACCTGTCGGAGAGAGAGACTCAAATGCCGCCGCCGATGTTGCGCACACAAATGCAGCACCAATTGTCAATACCCAGCGCATCATGTCACCGCGCAATTACCACAGTTTTCTTGACCGCCTGAACGCCCGCCGCTTCGAAATAGCATATGTAGATGCCGATCGGCAACCGGCTGCCGGAATCGGACGATCCGTCCCATTCATACTTTCGGCGAACCAACTTGGCGTTATCGGCCAGCGTCCGCACCCGGCGTCCCTCGCGGTCGTATATTTTGAGTGTGTAGTCGGCGGCCTGTGGAGCCTCAAGCGTTATCTCAGTGACATCCTGATAGCTGTCGCCGTCGGGCGAGAATACGCGCGGCTCAATGGTGAGCGACAACCTCTGGTCATCCGGTTCGATCACAACGTCATTAACCCGTCCGGGTGATCCACCCAATGCTACAGAACGACCCCATTCCCCGAATCCGCTGTCGGCGACACGCGCCCACGTGAAGTTATTGTCATACGACTTGGCGTAACTGAAACTGTCGGCAAGAATGCCGTAGTGGTCAATCAACCGAATCACGTCACCATCATTGTTCAATGACAACCACTGGGGCGGTTGAATCAGAGTCGCCCGGAAATCGGGATAGAATTGCCGAAAGGCGCTGGAATCTTCGGCGACCACAGCGTAGTAGCCTGCGTCCAGCGCAAACGAATCGCCGGAGAGAAGAGCTGTGTCGGACGCATCGGCAAGTTGCCATGATTGGAAGTAGAACGGTGTCGGAAGCGGGCAATACAATTCTATCCACTCGGTAGTCAGTGGAGGCTGAGGGTCCGGCATGAATTCAGTCAGCATGAGTGGCGGGAAATCTGCACCCGGCGCCACAAAAGTCCGGCGGTTGTTGCGAACGCGATCATCGGTGTCGAGTGCGGTTATAAGATATTGATAGACTCCGGAGAGGCTGATTTGGCGGACAACATCGGTGCTGAACCCGCTGTACAGCACCGGCAGAGTGAGGGAGTCAAGAATTTCGCCGAGGCTGTCCGGCATCGCCGGGTTCATCGCGCAAATCAGCAACCGCCTACCGACGCCGCTGTTAATCCCCGAATTCGTTATTGTCAGATTGATTTCGGCGCCGAATTCGATATGTCTGACAGCGATGTTGTCGACAGACAGGTCGTTCGGAAGCGGCGTGACCGAATTGACAAAACCGGGCGTACAGCCGGAGTAATCGGCCGATTGCCTGATCTCATTCTGCGTCGGCTGCACCCTCTCCCATGAATATCCGTCATTGCCGGCTTCGGACCAGGTAATAATCGAAGTATCAAGACCGGCCTGGATTAACATAACCGTATCTGAGCTGTTAGAAAGAGAGAACGATGCCTCAACCGGTGTGGGACTGCTCTCGGTGACCGTGTCACCCCATACGCCTGAGTTGTTCCCCCACTGGGATTCAAATCCGGGTGTTCCTGGAGTACCGTACAGGCGGCGGCAGACAATTAGATATGATCCCGGAGCCATCGAGCCGGTTAAGGGAACCGACGATCCGGCAATGTTTAACTGACAAAGTGCCAGGTTAACCGGCGATTGCCCCGCATTGTACAGTTCCACCCACTCGAGCGTAGTCTGCGATCCGGGTTCATTGGCCAGAACCTCGTTAACGACCACTGCGCCAAACGCACTGCAGCACAGGAGCACAGCACTTGCGACGACGACCAGAAGATGTGACACCCGATTCACCATAAAGCTTCAAGCTCCAGCGAAACGGCGTTGCTGCTTCGCATCGCTGCGCGGCGGTCGTACCGGTGTATCAGCTTCGCGGCAAGGGAGTAGCCGTCGGTCAATCGTTGACTCAGCTTGGCGAACATATACCAATAGTCGATTCTCCCCCTGGCGATCCGTGACGCGTTGCACCAAACTTCCCCCCGGGTCGCCTCATTGATATTGAATTTGACATCAGCGAACAAAGACACGTAGTCACCATAAGAACTTGTACTGCTGAAAGCAATATAGCTTCTGACCCTGACCCGGTCAGTAGCGATTCGTGTCTCCATACGGCACCGGTGAGTGTATCTTTCCTCGTCGCCGCCGGCGACGTCTCGTTCCTTGTAGCTGTGTAGGTAGTCGACTCGAACCGACACGTGACGCTGTAACTCTCGTTCCACACCCCATAACCACTGGAAATTGGAGGAGTCGGCATTGCGCCTCGCCAGGATGACCGAATTGAGTAGCCGCGTTTGTCGATCGAGATCAGTCTCCGCATTGATCCGGACTCCCCGCTGTCCCGTGCGCTTGCTGCGAAGAGTGAAATCCACGTCGGGCAGGTCAATCTGGGTTCGAATGTCGGCTGCTCTTCCCCCGGAAGCGAGATCAATATAGTTGTCGCCGTACCACCAGCCCGCATACTGCAATCGAGTGCCCGATATCCTGTGCGTGCCTTCAGCGAGGAGATTTCCGGACTCCCGTTTAGCGCCTGTCTGGACGCAGTATTCGACTGTGGCATTCCCGTTGTGATACCTGCCTGCACACCCACCCGCCATCTTAATATCGCTTAGTGATTTCCCGCTGATTCGATTTCCTATTCGACTGACGCCGACTGTGACATAAGGGCGAATCGATCCCCGTGTTAGCTCCGCCATTCCGGCAAGCGTACGCAGATCAACGGCGCTGTCCCGTGTATAGGAAACCATACTCCTGACCCGCCAATGCTGCCGCTGCAGATCTATTGCAGCCCCATTGAAACCGCCATTGTCAGGGAAGAGAAAGGACTCTCCATCGAGCTTGGCGCGGCATTTTAGGAGCTTCTCGCGGTAGCCGATCACAGTTCCAAGGCCGTATCGCTCGGTGATCGACCCGAACGTAAGCTTTCGTATCAGCCCATGATCCCGTTTATGGACCAGCGAGCGGCCCACAAATCGCTCCCGCCCGCTCAACTCCTTGCGGACGGCAAATCGAGCGGTCCATCCTTCGGAAGCCCGTACCCGGCCGTCGATGCGATAGCGTGACTGCTCTTTGCTGTCAAGCGTTCGATAATACGTGTATCGCATTTTTGACATTCTAACTTCTTTGGCTGCAATGAACAGCTCTTGCTGGTCCGACTCGAGGATCGATTTGCGGCCACGATCTGAAAGCGATGAAAGGTTAGGAACCAGATCAAGCAGATAGAGGTTTGTAGAATCGATTCCGCATCGAGCAATATCCAGAAGCAGAATATACTGGTCGTAGTCAATATCGCCCAAGATCAGAGCCTCGAGTAGTTCATCCTCCGATGGAAAGACGTCCGTCGACAACTCCTGACCCGGCACTATCGCAGGCACCAAGAGCAGGAGACAGGTAACCCCAAACAGAATTGCCCGCTTCAATAATCCCCCGAATGTTATCTCAGCCTATACTTGCCCAATTTTCGATATAAGGTCCGCTCGCCGATACCGAGCCGCCGCGCCGCCTCTTTGCGGTTGCCGTCGGTGTCGGCCAGCATCTTCTCGATCATGACTTTTTCCATTTCTTCCATAGTTCCCGATCTGGGCTCTGATGAGGAGCGCGATTCAAACCCCGAACCCGTCCCCTCCGAAGGAAGATGCGAAGTTATCAGATCGCGCAACATGCGGACTTCGTTGCCGAGAGACAGAATCGCGCGATAGATTAGTTCCTGTCCAGCTTCCTCAACCGTTTTTCCGGTGGTCACCGGCAGATGAGTGGCGCCGGCATGCTGCTCCGTGATAAACCGCTCGACATCGCCAACATCGACTGTCCCTTTCGGCTTGAGCGCGACCATGCGGGACGCGAAATTGCGAAGCTGGCGGATATTCCCAGGCCAGTCGTATTTGCACAACAGGTCGAGAGCGGAATCGGCGTACTCAAGTTTCGAATTATCCCGCCAGAAGAAATGAAGCAGCGGTTGGATATCCTGGCGCCGCTCGAACAACGGCGGCAGCACAATCTTGACTACACTGATGCGGAAATAGAGGTCCTCTCGGAACTGCCGCTCGGCTATCGCCTCGGATAGATCGCGGTTGGTCGCGGCAATCACGCGTACTTTGGCGCGGCGAGGTACCGACGATCCAACCGGATAGTAAGTACCGTCTTCGAGCACCCGAAGGAGTTTCACTTGCGTATCAGGTTTGGTCTCGCCGATTTCATCGAGAAAGATCGTGCCTCCTTCAGCCGTATGAAACAGCCCTTCCCGTTTGGCTACCGATCCGGTGAAAGCGCCGCGTTCGTGACCGAAAAGCTCTGATTCCAACACCCCTTCCGCCAAGGCACCGCAGTTGACCGCCACGTAGGCGTTTGTCTTTCGCGACGAGTTTTCATGCAACGCCTGAGCGACCAGTTCCTTGCCGGTTCCGGACGCGCCGACTACCAGCACCGGCACGTCGGTCGGCGCAATCCGTTCAATCGTGCGGGCCATCGCCTTCATCGCCGGTGACCGCGCAATCATCCGGAATTTCTCAAGCAGCGCCTTGTCGGACAGAATGTCCTGCACCTTTTGATCAACTCCCTCCTGTCCAAGAGCGCGAGAGAGGTAACCGTCGATGTATCGCTCCAGCCCGGACGCCGGCTCTTCGCCGCTGCCGACGCGCCAGATTTCGGTGAGACCGTTGGGTCTTCGGAGTCGAACCGCTACCGCGCTGTTCAAATCGTGGCGGTTCTCGTCCACCAGAATGAGGTCAGTGTCTTGTTCTTTTACGATTTGATATAGCTCGCCGATTTCTGCGACAACCGTTCCCAGCAACTTCCAATCGATTGAATCGGCTCGCCCCCCCGACGGATCAGTTAGGATGACCACTCGACTTACCATAACCTCTGCGCATCCTGACTACGTTTCATATTTCACCGGCGTTTTCGCTTTCCGTTCTTCTCGCGTGCCTGGCGACGTGACAGCTTTTTCGGCTTCTCCGCTGCCAAACGTTTTTCTCGCGTCGGCTTGGGCGGAGCCGGCACAAACAGATCGATCTCCGTCCGGACCTGATCGACCTTGAGAACGCCGACTCGAATGGCATCGCCGAGCCGGAATGTCCGCTTCTGACGCCGGCCCATAACGCGGTAATTCTTCTCGTCATACAGGTAATAGTCGTCATCGACTGCCGATAGCCGGACCAGTCCTTCCGCCCCAAGATTGTTCAGACGGACAAAAAACCCGTACGGCGTGACGCCCGATATTACGCCGTCATATTCCTCGCCCAAATGATTGGCCATGTACTGCACCTGCTTGACCCGAATCGCCTGGCGCTCGGCGGCCTCGGCATTGCGTTCCGTCTCGGAGCAATGTTGCCCGGCATGATCGAGATGCGGCACGATCCGCCGTGTATATGCGGCGTTGAATTCGCCTAATCGGTGCTTCTTGAGCAACCGGTGAATTACCAGGTCCGGATAGCGGCGAATCGGCGAGGTGAAATGGGCATAATGGCTGAAAGCGAGACCGAAATGCCCGATATTCTCCCGTTGATAAGCTGCCTTCTGCATCGAGCGGAGCATCAATTCATTGATGAAATCCGCTTCCGGCGCGTCCTGGATGCTCTCCAGAAAGCGGGCGAACTGAATCGGTTTCATATTTGGAGAGACCGGAAACTTATGTCCCAGACGGCTCATCATCAGCGAAAACGCTTCCAACTTCTCCATATCCGGTTTGTCATGCACGCGATAGAGCGCCGGACGGGCGGCGCGAAACAGTTCCAGCGCCACGGCGCGGTTGGCCGCCAACATGAACTCTTCGACCAGACGGTGCGATTCGAGCCTCACCCGGTGCCCCAGTTCAATCACTTCCCCCTTTTCGTTCATGATGATCTTCGCCTCCGGCAGATCAAAGTCAAGCGAACCCTCGGCGCATCTGCGAACGGTGAGCAATTGCGCCAGTTCGCGCGCGACCGTCAGGTTTGCCGCAGTCTTTTCGATTCCCTCTGAGCGGCCACCCGTTTTGAAGAAATCCTGAACCTCATCATACGTCAGTTTCGCCCTGGACTTGATTGCCGAATCAAAGAGCGTCCACCGGAGCATCTTCCCCTTCGCGTCGAAATCAATCGCTACCGACTGCGCCAGCCGCTTCCGATTCGGTTTCAGCGAACAGATATCACTCGACAACACATGCGGCAGCATGGGAACAACCATTCCGGGAAGATAGACTGAATTGCCGCGCCGATACGCCTCGGCATCAAGCGATGTCCCCTCGATCACGAAATGGGCAACATCGGCAATATGCACGCCCAGCCGATAGCCGCCGGGAGTTTTCTCAACCGAGACGGCGTCATCATGGTCTTTGGCATCGGCTGGATCAATCGTGTAAATGCACTCCCGAGTGAGATCAACCCGCTCGGAGCCGTCGGTCTCGGCTAGTCGGGCCGCTGCTTGCTCCGCCTCATCAAGAACCGGCGGGGGAAAGGCATCCGGAAGGTTGAACGCCCGCATGACGGTAAGCATGTCCACGCCCGGTTGGCCGGGGAAACCGAGCCGCTCGATAATCTTCCCCTCCGGGTTTAGATATGGGTCATCCCACACTAGCAGCGCGGCAACAACTTTCTCTCCATCCTGGGCCTCGAGGCTATTGTCCGCATGAATGTAGATATCCCGATGTATGCGCGGGTTGTCCGGCGTGACGTGCGCAAACGTTTTCCCTTTTCGATACACGCCGACGATATTCCGGGCCGCGCGCTCAAGGACTTTGATGACCACTCCGGTATCTCGGTCGCCGAGCTTTCCGCCAAGGCGAACCATCACTTTGTCGCCATCGAGCGACGTTCCCAGACTGGGTTCAGGTATAAGAATATCCGGAGATACCCCTTCTCTAATAAGAAAGCCGACCCCTGACCGTGTTATTGAGACGACACCGACGGCCACATTCAGCTTCTCGGCTACACCTATTCTATTCCGCTTGAGATAGACGAGCTCGCCGGACTCAATCAGATCCTTGATCGTCCGTCGGAACAGGCTATAGTCCGAGGCCTCGATTTGAAGCGCCTTGGCCAGCTCTTTCATTTTCATCGGGCGGTCGGCTTCGGACGCCATGTATCTTAGGATTGTCGGTCTATCCATGACTGCCAGAAATGTACGGTGTAACTTTAAGCGTGTCAATAAGGGAGCCGGTTAATATGTCAAATAGGCAGTGTCCGGCATAATTCGCATGACCTACCCAACCGGCATTTTCCGGAGAAGGCGGAGGGCCCGCCGCAGTAGCCGGCTCTCCGCCTTAGCATGAGTACTGCTGTGGTCAGGGGCTACCGACCGCCGCCGTCCGGCATCGGTGCGACATCTTCTTCTATGTCCTTCAAATCGTCATCATCTTTCTCAAACACTCGCACTCGAACCTCCTTGCGCCGCTCGGCCCGAACCTCTTTAAGCATCTGCTGCTGTTTATCGGTCAAGACGGAACGCATTTCGGTGCGATGGCGAAAGCGCATCTTGGCGATATCCGCCTTCAGCGTCGATACATCGTCAATAGCTTTATTAACTGCCGTGCTTGATGCCTTGTCATCGCCCATCAGCGCCCCAAGTTTGACTTCGGCCTTTCTCAGATTGGCGTGTCTGTCAATCTGCTCCAACTGAAACGTCTCGTGCATCTGTTTCAATTTCTCGCGCTGAGCGTCGGTAAGCTCTAATTTGTCCGCCATCTCCAGGATCTGGCGCAAACCCGGGCCATCGGCCATTCTCCCGTCTCGGCCGGGCATCATACTGGCGCCGCCACACATTTTGGCGCAGTCCATACCGGGGCCGTCGTGCCTGCAACTGTTGCCGCAGCGTCCCGGCTGGGCCGAGACGACAAGGGCCAACCCAATGATGAGCGCAGTTGTGAGTACAATCAGTTTCTTCATTGTTAGATTCTCCTCTGAAATTGAGTTTCGCCTACTTATTCCATAGCCTTGTGTTCACGGCCGTCCATCAAAACTGTCGGGAGGCATCGGCATATTCGGCCTGCCGGGACCGCCCTGTCGATGCATAAATTCCCTTGTCATTCTCATCGCTGCAGCCTCAAACCGTTCCTGGAACAATGCCATTTTTGCGACCTGCACGGGAGTGAGAATGGTGCGGGCCGCTTGAAATAGATTATCCATAACGGCGAATCGGTCTCGTTCGAGCGCTACCAGTTGGTCAGTCTTGGCGACAAGCCCTTTTTCATCTATGCGGTCGCTCTTAAGCATCTGTGACAGTTCGTCCAGAAGTTGCTTTCGCTGCTGTTCGATCTGCCGCTGCCGGCTCCGCATTTTCCGAAAGGCCTCGATAAACGGCTCCTTCTGATCTTCCTTTAGTTGCAGTAGCTCCGCCAGCTTGGCCATGCGCAACCGCTCGAATCCGCGTCTGTCTCCTCCGTGCGGACCCTCCCCGGGGCGCATCCCACCCGGAGGGGGTATCGGCTCATTCGAATCCGGAGTGTCAAGCCATGCAAAATCATAGCCCGGCGTTGCCGGCACCGGACATTTCTGGAATGGTGGCCCGTCATGGGGCGGATCAGTCTGGGCGAATGCCGGACCGAATATCAGCAAGATCGCCATTACTGTTACATGTATTGTGATATATGATCTCATATCAAACCTCGAACATCCAGATGTGACTCCAGATATTGAATTTGTTCGTCACTTAAGCTGTCAAGAACAGTCGCGTCATCGAGCGCCATGGCGGAGTCGACAGCCCTCTCCAGCGCCGAAAGATCGTCATCGTTTAGCCCTTCAGCAAAGTCTTCAGTCGCTACGTTCCTGGTCTGCGTATCGGCCTGAGCAACTACAGTCGTGTCGGGTGTGCTCACGCTGCGGCTGAACCAATTGGCGCGGTAGCCGGTTATGCCGATTCCCGCTACAATAATCACACTCGCGGCAACGGCAGCGTGCCGAAGCCAATGCAGTGGCGTAATGGCCGTATGTGCCTCGGTTCGCAACCGACGGTTAATCTCGGTCTGGACCAGATGCGCTTCGGTTGCGGTTGCCTGAAAGGCGGAATCCTCCGCAAGCGATGATGCCAGGCCGCGCAGATCATCCCAGAGTTTTTGGCATTCGGCGCAACTGCCAATATGATCTTGTATCTCCTTTGGCAGTTCAGCCTGACCGATCCACAGTTCAAGTTCCTCGCGACATTCACGGCATGTCATGAACGCCATCCTTCTTCTTCCGCTATCCGGCGGAGTTTCCGAATCGCTTCGCGATAGTTGGTCTTCACCGTCGGCACACCTCGCCCGGCGACCTCTGCAATCTCCTCAAATGAAAGCTGCCGGTAGAAACGGAGTTCGAAGGCAACACGCTGCTGTTCAGGAAGACTCTGCATAAATTGCATCACCCGCTGTTTAAGTTCCTCCCGGGTCAGCAGATCATCGGCCGACTGCGACACAGAACCGGCGTGGTCTTCGGTCAGTTCAACAGTGTCGGAGATTTTGCGGTGCGCGATGAAATTCAGCGCCTTGTTTACTGCAATTCGATATAACCAGGTCTCGGACTTGGAATCCTGCCGGAACCTTTTGATCCCTTCCCACGCGGATACAAATGTATCCTGCGTCAGGTCCAGTGCCGCGTCCCGCTCACCGGTCATCCGATAGGTAATGGCTACCACGCGATTCATTAGTTTGTTCACCAGTTCAGAAAACGCCGCCCGGCTGCCGGTTGAGGCCTGGATCGCCAGCCGACGAATCTGATCACTATCCTTGTCCACCATTCATCCAATGTCTGAGCTTATGACAAACGAGGGTAGAAAAAGATTAACGGCAATGCAAGGAGTACTGTTGCAGAACTGAGCAAGTCATGGCGAGCCTCGCCGCAGGCGAGGTGTCGCAATCCGTCAGCCTGTCATGTGGCAGACAGGTCGCCACTGACTTGGTGACCCCCGCGGTGTCCGGCCGCTCAGTCTCTGCGGCTCCGCTCAAGAACCTTGATGAACTTGGGGAAGTCCTCGAGCACTCTGCCGGTACCGCGCACCACGCAGGTCAGCGGTTCCTCGGCGATATTAACCGGAAGGTTCGTCTCCTGGCGCAGCCGTTTGTCGAGACCGCGAAGCAGCGCGCCGCCGCCGGTCAGCACGATTCCCCGGTCAAGAATATCGGAGGCCAATTCGGGCGGCGTCTGTTCCAGAGTCTGACGAACCGCTTCGATAATAATGTCTATCGTTTCCGCCAGCGCTTCGCGGACCTGCACCGACGAGACTTTCAGATTCTTCGGCACACCCGCCACCAGATCGCGGCCACGGACATCCATCGACAATTCCTTCTCCAACGGAAAAGCCGAACCGATCTTGATCTTGATATCTTCGGCGGTCAACTCGCCGATAAGCAAGTTGTAGTTCTTCTTGAGGTAATTGATAATGGCATCGTTGAATTCGTCGCCGGCCACTCGGATGGACGTATCATTCACTATGCCGTTGAGCGCGATAACGGCGATTTCCGATGTTCCCCCACCGATATCGATCACCATCTGACCGGTCGGCTGTTCAACGGGGAGACCGACCCCGATAGCAGCCGCCATCGGCTCCTGCACAAGATACACTTCGCGCGCGCCGGCATTCTCGGCCGAGTCGCGAACGGCGCGCTTTTCAACTTCGGTAATACCGGACGGGACGGAAATGACGACGCGGGGTTTCATCAAGTAGCGGTGCTTGACCACTCGGCGGAGGAAATCGGCAATTAGTTTTTCGGAGATTTCGAAATCGGCTATCACGCCATCTTTGAGCGGTCGTACGGCCTCGATACCGCCCGGCGTACGCCCTATCATCTCTTTGGCCGCCGAACCGATTGCCAGCACTTTGCCGGTGCTCTTCTCAACCGCGACCACCGATGGTTCATTGAGCACGATTCCCTGATTCCGCACATACACGAGGGTGTTGGCGGTTCCGAGGTCTATTCCGATGTCATTGGAGAGTAAATCAAAGAATCCCACGCAAAGTCCTTTTTTGCCGTTGTTCCAAAACAGCACGATTCTTTCCATGAATCGGCTAAGTCAGGCAATAGTTTAGCTCTTTTCAGCGGCCGGGGCAATGAAAAAAGGAGGGGGGGGACGACACCGTATGGCCGGCGCAATTGAGGTCACCCAGAGGGCCGATCAAGGCAGTGCAGTCAGATTCGGCGCGCTGGTTCCGGCTGAACAAATCCAAATAGCAACAGGCCGAGAGATCACTCTCTCGGCCTGCTTCATAGAGTGGCCTGAATTGACTATTTCTGTGCGTCGACCACGGCCACAGCGGCCATATCGACAATCTGCGTGACGTCCAAAGTCGGATGCAGGATATGCACCGGCTTGGAAAGCCCCATTAGAATCGGGCCTACCGCCACCAGACCGCCGATCCGCTGCATCAGTTTGTACGCGATATTGGCGGCGTCGAGATTCGGGAACACGAACACGTTCGCTTCCGAGGTCAAAGTCGAGAACGGGAAATACCGCTTGACGAAATCCGGCATTACCGCCGCATCCGCCTGAATCTCGCCGTCGACCATTAACTCCGGCGCGCGCTGCTTGACCAGCGATGTCGCTCTGGCCACTTTCTCCGATTCCGGATAGGCGGCCGAGCCGAAATTCGAGAATGAAAGCATCGCAATCCGCGGCTCGATATTGAACCGTCGCGCCACTTTCGCGGACAGGATCGCAATCTCCGCCAGTTCTTCCGCTGTCGGATTGACATTCACGGTTGTATCCGCGAACATGTAGACCTTGTCCTTCTGAATCATGGCGAACATGCCGGAGACCCGCTTGATTCCCTCCTGCAGCCTGATGATTTGCAGTGCGGGGCGGATGGTCGCTGGATACTCGGAGGTCACCCCTGACAGCACGGCGTCGCAGTCCCCCATTTCCAGCATCATAATGCCGAAATAAGTGCGATCCTCCATTATAAACTGAGCCTTGTCGGCGGTGATTCCTTTACGTCGGCGCATCTCGTGGAAGCGCTGAGCATAGACGGCCCGCTTCTCGGAGGTCACCGGGTTGATCACCTGAATGCCGTCCATGTCGATTTCGTTTTCGGCAGCGACCGCTTTAATCTCCGCCGGATCACCCAGGACTATGGGTTTGCCGATCCCCTGGCTCAGCACATTATTGGCGGCGCGAAGAATCCGCTTGGAATTCCCCTCTGGGAATACAACCCGTTTCGGGTTTTTCCGAGCCTTTTCGTGCATTCCGCTCATAATAGCACGGCCTTTGCCGATTCGATTGGCCAACATCTGCTTATATTCTTCGATATCAACCGGCTTCCGCGCCACCCCTGTGTCCATTGCGGCCTTGGCCACAGCCGATGCTTCCCAGACCAAAATCCGCGGGTCGAACGGCTTAGGAATAATGTACTCGCGTCCAAATTTGAAGTGATCCACACCGTAAGCGCGCGCCACTTCCTCCGGCACGTCCTCTCTCGCCAGATTGGCCAGGGCATGCACTGCCGCAATCTTCATCGGTTCGTTGATAGCGCTGGCTTGAACATCGAGAGCGCCACGGAAGATAAATGGGAAACCGAGCACATTGTTGACCTGGTTCGGGTAATCGGAACGGCCGGTCGCCATAATCAGGTCTTTGCGGGCGTCGCAGGCGTCCGGATAGGAAATCTCCGGGTCGGGATTGGCCATGGCAAAGATGATTGGATCGCGCGCCATGCTGCGGACCATGTCCTTGGTCACCAGATCCTTCGTCGATACGCCGACAAATACGTCGGCATCTTTCATCGCATCGGCCAGCGTACGGCAGTCTGTCTTGCGAGCAAATTCACCCTTGTACTGGTTGTACTTCTCGCGACCTTCGTACATCACACCCTTGGAATCCACCATGAGAAGGTTTTCGTGACACACACCAAGCGCACAATACAGCTTTGCACAGGAGATGCCAGCCGCACCGGCGCCTGAGAATACGACGCGAATCTTGGAGATGTCTTTCTTCGTAAGTAGGACTGCGTTCAACAACGCCGCACCGGAGATAATCGCCGTGCCGTGCTGATCATCGTGGAAGACCGGAATCTTCATCGTCTTCTTGAGCGTTTCTTCGATATAGAAGCACTCCGGCCCTTTGATATCCTCAAGGTTGATGCCGCCAAAAGTCGGCTCAAGCAACTGGCAACAGCGAATTACTTCATCAGGGTCGTGCGTGTCCAATTCGATATCAAACACGTCGATATCGGCGAACCTTTTGAAAAGCACTCCCTTCCCTTCCATAACCGGTTTGCCCGCCGCGGCGCCGATGTCACCGAGGCCGAGCACGGCCGTTCCGTTGGAAACGACCGCCACCAAATTCCCTTTGGAAGTGTACTTGTAGACATCTGCCGGATTCTTGTGAATCTCAAGACAGGGCTGAGCTACGCCGGGGGTGTAAGCCATCGACAGGTCGACATGCGTGACGCACGGCTTGGTCGGATTGACCTCGACTTTGCCCGGCTTCCCCATTGAATGGTAGTCCAAAGCCTGCTGTTTAGTGATTAGCATTATAAACTCCTAAGTCTCCACGTTCTGTTAACGAAGATCGAGAGCGTGTTACATTTTTCACAAGCGCAATATACCTGCCGCTCGTCTGTGGAGTCAAGGAAAATAGGTGGCCTAATTCAGTTTGTGACTCAAGAGCTTGGACAGCAAGTCGGTGGAGTCGGTCATCCTTGATATGCGGTCCGAAATATCATCTTTGTCCTATTGACCGTCGCGGTCGCAAATACATATGAAATCAGAAGATGGGGATGGCGAGAAGACGGTGTTAGTTGGCCGGCTACTCAATGCCGGCAAGAATCCTTGCTTCTTTCTGCCAATCGCAAAGATCCTTTCTGCACTGATCTCGAAATCATACGTCTCGAATTCGTTTGGCAGAAATTCGATATGATAGCGCGTAATATAATGTCAATTGGACCCGTCCTATCGGAGGTGGGAGAATCGAGCTTGAAGCTCGCTATGAGGCACAATAAGTTACGAGGCGACAGGCCAAATTCGTGACCGCTTTTCTGAATATCCGGCGTCCGGCCTTAATAAGTACCCGGCTGTCCGTCAGGAAACCTTTGTTCCTCTAACACGTATAATGAAATAGATTACACATTGAGTATAATATGGATAGTAAGCCGGTTATGAAGCGAAAGGAGATGGAAAAAGAATCCCGCATGGGTTTCATAACCGGCGCCGCCCGCAGGTTGTTCGGCGAAAAGGGGATTGAGAATACGACTATGGAGGATATTGCGGCATCATCCGAGTATACGAGGCGAACCCTGTACTCCTATTTCAAATCATTTGACGAAATCTGCCTCTCGGTCCTGCTTGAGGATCAGGCAGTTCGCTGGGAATTGCAGAAGAAGGCGGTTGCCGCTGCCGATACCGGTCTGGCCAAGTGGCGGGCATGGGCAGAGTCTCTGTATCAATTCATATGTGATAATCCTCAGTATGTGCGCCTTGAGCTGTACTGGGATTTCCGGGGACTGAGCCCGGAACTTATTGATCGTAAGCTGTTCCGTCGATTCAAGAAACAGAATGAGGAACTGGCGGAGGGTCTGAGGAGTATCTTCCGGCTGGGAATAAGCGATGGTTCCATGCGCGACGACCTTCACATCGATATGTGCATCAGTCAATTCCTCTATAGTTTTCGCAGCGTGCTCAATCGAGCGATGTCACGCACCTACTCCTTCGCCGAATTCCATGCCGGCAATTATATAGAACATTACCTGGATCTCTTTAGCCGAGGGATTCGCGACTGCGGAAAGGAAAACAAGTGAGTAGTTTCACCAGCGATTCTGTAAAACCATTCGGCGCGCCTGCCTGCCTCGGCCGCCTTGGCGAAACTCGATACCCCTATCGTAATCCAGACGATCTGCGATTCGATGGCGTCCGAGAATCCGTTGCTCGGAAATCTGGCGTGCGAAGCATTAGGTCGAATCGGCACTCCGGCCGCTCTGGATGCCCTGAATGAGCAGGCGTTTGGCGGACATCCCGAACGGAGAGCCCATGCCGCAATCGCTTTGATTACCGCCGACCTGACCGACAGCCGGAACTTCCGATTCTTCTATCTTGGCTACGAGACCGACCCGTTTTCACGGTCGAAAGTCGAGTCGGCTATTGCAGCAGTGAGCCATGGCCGAACCGAATCTCAGTGACCGGCTGAAGCGCGTTGGGCACCTTGTGTCGTCCAACCGTAAGGCTACTGCTTCCCTCCCGTCTCGCTACACGAAACTGGCTGACGCCGTCAACGGCGAACTGGTTCATACCCCAAGCGGCTCGTTTGTGATTGTGAAGACGACATATCCGGCGACTCACTTTCACGGCTCCGTTTTGCTTGAAGATGTAATATCGAGCCCAACCTATCCGCTGTCCGCGTTTACCGCGCACGACGATCCGGGACAGGTTACACCTTCCAATCTCCTGTTTCTCGATACCGAAACCACCGGGCTGGGCGGGACCGGCACCGTGCCGTTTCTGATTGGGTTCGGACGAGTCAAAGGTTCCACCTTTGAGGTGACACAGTCACTGATTCCGGATTACGCCGATGAAACCGCCATGC
>Ga0315293_10001030_pt1 | contig 26821 bp, 26 predicted proteins | sample YL17G13_20_MG_FD_203071 | JGI IMG/M metagenome (GOLD analysis project Ga0315293, IMG submission 203071) | Sediment microbial communities from Yellowstone Lake, YNP, Wyoming, USA - YL17G13_20 | ecosystem: Environmental > Aquatic > Freshwater > Lake > Sediment | place: USA: Wyoming | collected...
CGGTGAGCCAGTAACCATCGGGGTGCGCGAGGCGCAGGCCGGCGCTCGCCGCGCCGCCGGCCATCTCCCCCTCCGCCTCGACCTGCCACACGACGCCGTAGGGCGGGCGGCCGTACTTGCGCAGCGCCCAGGCGAGCAGCCGTGCGTACGGCTTGCCCAGGGTGCGCGGCGACAGCTTCATCACTCCGACGCCGAGCGGCATGAGCACGTTGTCGACCACCGGGTTGAAGCCCGAGACGTAGAAGGCACAGTCGCGCAGCGTGGGGATCTGCTCCGGCAGCCGCTGCAACTCCTCCATGAACATGATGGCGCAGCGTTCGTCGCCGTACGGCGGACCGAAGTCGAACGAGCGCGTGGCGTCGCGCCACGCCAGCTTGGTCCAGACCCCGTCGCGCAGCGCTTCGATGCGGTAGTCCTTGAGCTCGTCGGCGAACTCGTAGATCGTGTCGATCTGGAAGGCGTACGCGTTCCAGTCAGCGCGCAGGAGGGCGCCGACGTCGGCGCGCTCGAGCCGCCCGAAGGCCGGCGCCAGCGCGCGGATCATCGCCGCCGAGAGCCCCGGGTGGATGCCGCCGTCGGTGATGAAGCAGCGCCCTTCGCTCTCGATGCGCGGGCGCAGCCGCTCCAGCGCGGCGAACTTCGCGGCGCCGCTGAGCAGCAGGTCGAAGTAGTCTGCGCCGGCGTTCAGCGCCGCCTCGGCGACGTCGCCGGCGTGCACGAGCACGCTGGCGGCGACGGCGACCAGGTCGATGCCGTCGAAGGCGCGGGCCAGCGACGCCGCGTCCGCGGCGTCGGCCACCCGCGCCGTGACGCGCCCCGGGAACCGCTCGTTCAGCGCCGCAGCGGCCTTCTCGCCCTTCTCGCGGTTGCGCCCGGCCAGAACGATCTCCGCGTCGCCGTACTCGAGCAGCAGCTCGCTGAGCGTCGTACCGGTCGTGCCGTAGCCGCCGAGCACCAGGATCTTCGCACTCATGATCATCCCTCCCCGGGCGAGGGCTCCATCCCGTCGCCCTTCAGCGCGGCCGGCACGAAGTCGGCGAGCTGCGCGGCCGGTTGTTCGAGTGAGCCCCCGTCGAGGAGCCGGTAGTACGTGTCGAGATGCGGCAACAGCCGGCAGTCGCCGAGCGCCACGTCGAGCGCGTGCACGAAGCGCGCCGAGCTGTCGAGGACGGCGTCAGCGGGATGTGCACGTGCGTCCCGTGTCCCTGTGCGATGGTCTGGCTCATCGCGCCCCTCCGTGTCCTCTCCACTACGGGGACAGCCTCGGCTCCGGCCGCGTGGCGGGCGTAGCCCGCCCGCGCCCGGGCCAGCGTCGGTCGCCTCAGCCGGTCAGCAGGCTCTGCACGCGCATCATGAAGTCGTTGAGGTTGGCGGCGTATTCGGGCGAGCCGTCGATGCGCACGAAGCCCTTGCCGACGCCGTCCACGAAGTCGACCTCCTTGTTCATCACCGCGAGGGCACCGTCGACGCCGTGGAAGCGCATGTGGACGAAGGGGCGGCGGCGCTCGTAGACGCCCCGCCCGGCTTTGGTCTGCCCCGCGCGCACACGCAGGTAGGCGGCGATGCCCTCGGGCTCGACCGAGAACTGGTAGATGCGGTCGGGCTGCCCGGCCGTCCAGCGCTCCATCTCGGGGTCGCCGCCCTTGTTGTACTGGCTCAGGGCGGTGGTGATCATGTAGAGGGTGAGCTTGATCTTGAGGCGCCGCTTGGCCGGGTCCGTGGGGTTCGCGCTCGGGAGCATCAGCTTGAGGGCGAGGAGGAGCTGCACGACCTTGGCCAGCAGCCCGGGCCGGTGGAACCCCTTGATGCCAGGCAGCACCGTCTTGCCGGCAAAGAAGTCGTTGAGCTTCTGCAGCGAGGCGAACGTGAAGGTGATGTCCGGGCTCGGCGCGCCGCCGCCGGCGTCCCAGAAGCCCTGCTCCACGCGGACCTCGCCGTTCTCGAAGCAGAGGTAGGCGCCCACGGGGTGGGGCTGGTTCTTGGCCACGAACTGGACGGTAGCGTTGACATGGGCGAAGCGCTGCTTCGTCGCCGGGTCGTCCTCGAGCAGCACCTTGACGGTGGGCAGCGCGGCCTGCAGGAACAAGCGCGTCCTGAGGAACTCGCGGGTGCGCGCCTGCGGCAGGTCGTGAGCCGGGGCGCGGGGCGCAGCGGTCGCGCCCATCAGAACTCGTCCTGCCAGTCTTCGTCGGCCTCGAACTCGCGGTGGAGCAACTCGCGCACCGTGCCGACGATGCCGTCGCCGTCGATGCAGTAGTGGCCGTAGAGGTCTTCGGGATAGCCGACCTCGCTGTAGCAGTCGGGGAGGCCGCTCTTGGCGAAGGCGCAGCCCTTGCCGCTGGCGGCGATCACGTCGGCGACGGCGCTGCCGAGGCCGCCGATCACGTTGTGCTCCTCCACGACGAGGATGCGGCGCGTCTCGGTGACGGCCTTGAGGATCGCCTCCTCGTCGATCGGCTTGATGGTGTGCACGTCGAGGACGCGCACGCTGAGGCCGTCCTGGTCCTTGAGCAGCTTGGCGGCCTCGGCGGCGTGGTACACGGCGACGCCGCAGGCGATCACCGTGATGTCGGCGCCTTCGTTGATCGTCACCGCCTTGCCGATCTCGAAGCCGTAGTCGTCGTTCTCGTAGTGGGTGGGCTCGAAGCCCCGGCCCAGACGGATGTACACGGGGCCGGGGCGCTCGACCGCGGCGCGCACGGCGTTGGCCGTCTCCCAGCCGTCGGCCGGCACGATCACGCACATGTTGGCGAGCGCACGCTGGATGGCGATGTCTTCGGTGCAGTGGTGCGTGGTGCCGGCCTGGCCGAAGCTCACGCCGCCGTGCGTCGCGATGATCTTGACGTCGAGGTTCTGGTAGCAGATGTCGGTGCGCACCTGCTCGAGAGCGCGCATGCTGGCGAACGCCGACATCGTGCTGACGAACGGCAGCAGGCCGCTCTTGGCCATGCCGGCGGCGATGCCGAAGAGGTTCTGCTCGGCGATGCCGACGTTGAACACGCGCTGCGGGAACTTGTCCTGGAAGACGCCGATCTTGGTGCTGCGCGCCAGATCGGCGGTGAGCGCCACGATGCGCGGGTCGGCCTCGGCGAGGTCGCAGAGCACGCGCCCGTAGATCTCGGCCTGCGTGAGCGTGTTGGCGTCGTAGACGTTCCAGGTGGTGCCGGTGACCTCGGTCATGACGCACCTCCCGTGATCGACGCCTTGGCCTTGGCCGCCAGCTCCGAGTCGATGCTGCCGTAGTGCCACTTCACCTGGTCTTCCATGAAGTCGACGCCCTTGCCCTTGACCGTGCTGCAGATGATCACGGTGGGGGTCTCTTTTGTCGCTTGGGCGCCCTCGATGGCCTCGCCGATCCGGGCGTAGTCGTGGCCGTCGATCTCGCGCACCTCCCAGCCGAAGGCCTTCCACTTCTCGGCCAGCGGCTCAAGGCTCATGATGTCCTCGGTGCGGCCGTCGATCATCATCTGGTTGCGGTCGATGAAGGCCGTCAGAGTGTCGATCTTGTAGTGGTGGGCGGCCATGGCCGCCTCCCACACCGAGCCCTCGTTGCACTCGCCGTCGCCGAGCAGGCAGTAGGTGCGCCAGGTCTGCTTCTGGAACCTGGCGCCCAGCGCCATCCCCACGGCCATCGAGAGGCCGTGGCCGAGCGAGCCGGTGCTGGCGTCGACGCCCGGCACTTTATCGCCGTCGAGGTGCATGCCGAACGGCGACTTGAAGTGGTTGAACTCCTTGAGCAGGTCCTTGCTGTAGTAACCCTTGTCGGCCAGCACGGCGGCCAAGCCGACCCCCCCGTGCCCCTTGCTGAGCACGAAGCGGTCGCGATCCGGCCAGCCGGGCTCGGCGGGCTTCACGCTCAGGTAGTGGTAGTACAGCGCCGTCAGCACGTCGGTCATGCTGAGAGCGCCGCCGATATGGGCGCCGCCGGCCCACACCGTGACGTCGACCATGTCGCAGCGCAGCTGCCTGGCCTTGGCCTGCAGACTCCTGATCTCCTCCGCTGACAGTGGCATCAGCTACCCCCTTGCCCCTCGGGGCTCTGCTCCAGCGCCGCGAACGCGTCGTCCACGATCGCCAGGGTGCGGTCCAGGTCCTCCTGCGTGTGAGCGCAGCTCATGAACCAGTTGTGGTGCGAGGTGAAGTAGGCGCCGCGGCGCGTGCACTCGCTGCAGAAACGCTGGTGCAGCATGAGGCTGGGGTCGTCGGTGAGGCGCAGGTACGGCATGCTCGGCACGCCCGTGACCTTGAGCTCGTAGCCGTGCTTGTCGGCGAGGCGCTGCATGCCGCCGGTGAGGGCGCGACCGTAGTCCTGCATCTTTGAGGGAGCGTCGAGACGCACGAGCTCGTCGAGGCAGGCGATGGCGGCGGCCATGGGCACGGCCTGGTACCAGTAACTGCCCGTGTAGAACACCTTGGCGGCCGCGACCTTGAGCTCCTCGCGGCCGAGCAGCGCCGAGATCGGATAGCCGTTGGCGAGGGCCTTGCAGTAGCACGCGAGGTCGGGAGTGAAGCCGAAGTACTCGGCGGAGCCGCGGAGGCTGAGGCGGAAGCCGCAGCGCACGTCGTCGACGATGAGGACGACGCCGTGCTTGTCGCAGAGCTCGCGGATGCTCTCCCAGTAGCCCTGGTCCGGCAGCTCGCTGTCGTCGAAAGCCGGGTGATGGTACGGCGTGGCGATGAAGCCTGCGATCTGGCCCGGGTTCTCGGCCAGCACGCGCACGAACGCGGCCACGTCGTTCCACGGGATGCGCACGAACTCGGCCACGTCGGCGGCGATGACGCCGTGGTGGCCCAAGCCCTGCATCCACCCCGCCACGCCGTGATAGCCGGCCTCGATGGCGACGATCTTCGGGCGGCCGGTGGCCGCCCGCGCGACCATCGTCGCGTAGGTGGTCACGTCACCGCCGTTCTTGGCGAAGAAGGCCCAGGCGGCGAACGGGATCATGTCGACGAGCTTCTCGGCCAGCTCGACGCTGAGCGGCGAAGAGGCGCCCAGCAGATCGCCCCGGCGCCGCTGCTTCTCTGCGGCCTTCTCGACGACCTCGTTGCCGTAGCCGATCACCATGGGGCCGTAGGCGCACATGTAGTCGATGAAGTCGTTGCCGTCCAGGTCGGTGAAGTGGGCGCCGGAGCCGGTGACCGCATAGAACGGGTAGCTCGTGGGCGGCACCAGGGGCGCCGGCCCGAAATGCCCCGGGATGCCGCAGGGGATGACCTTGGCGGCGCGCAAGAAGAGCTCCTGGGACTTGGCGAAGGAGTAGGTGTCCATGGCGTCCCGCAGCCTCCTCAGGTGGCCGGGGCGGGCCGGGGCGCTGGAGTGGCGCCGGCCTCCGCCGCCGGGGTCAGGTACTTGGCCACGCGGTCGAGCACGAGCGCCATGGCGTCGACAGGCTTCACGTGTCCCCAGATCTGCACGTCGCCGGTCACCGCCGCGGCGAACATGTCGAGCTTGCCATTGAGGAAGGCATTGGCGGTCGGCAAGTCGCGCAGCAGCACGAGCGCGCTCGGGTGCGTGAGTTCGCCTTTGACGGGGAGCACGCCGGAGTCCCCGCACACGAGGCTCACCGCCGGCCCGTCGGGAAGCACCTTGACGACGATGGTGCCGGAGCCGAGCGCGTGCCGCAGCGGCATGCACTCCGCATCGCTCTCGAGCAGCACGGGGACGGCGAAGGCCGCCGTGTTGAGCGTGAGCAGGGTGTTCATCGCCAGGTAGCCAGGGTGCGCGAGCAGTTCGTCGGTGGGCGCGAGATAGTACGCCATGCGGTCGCTGAGCTCGGTGAACTCGTTCTTGAGGAAGCCCAGGTGGCTGAAGCCCCAGAGCGGGATGGGGCTGCCGGTGCCGTCGAACATCTTGTTGAGGTGCGACGCCGAGGCGAACGAGAGGATGACGGATGGGGTCGCGCTCGGGCCGGCCGGGTCGCCGGCGGCGCCCGGCCCCTCGGCGCCCGGCCCCAACCCGCGCCCCACGGTGCAGACGCCGCCCGCGAACCGCACGTAGGCCCTGGGGCCGCCGGCCACGAGGAACTTGACGGTGACGCGGACGTCGCTTACGAGCGCCCGCATCTGCGGATCGTCGCGCACCACGTCCTCGAGGTTGGGGAGCACGGCATGCAGGTTGAGACGGGCACGGATCGAGTCGTAGCTCATGGCGCTGCCCTCCATTCAGACACCGGGGGTGAGCTGCGCTCATCGTAGGCCACCGGGGGGGCGGCGTCTACGGGGCGGGGCGGGGCGTTCTTCCGCGCCGCGCCCCGCGGCACGCCGCCGGCCACGGTCGGCTGCGCGGCCCGCCCCGCTGCACGCCCTCGCGCTCAGGCGCCGCCGTGGGCGCGCCCGTACGGGCAAACGGCGATGCAGATGCCGCAGATGTCGCCCGCAGTGCCGATGTTGGAGGCGTTCTGGCGCTCGCAGGCGTAGAAGTCCAGCAGCTCGTCGCGCGACATGCCGGCGCTCCAGAGCACGTCGCGGCCGGCGCCGGCCGGGCAGGCGTCTACACAACGCCGGCACGAGCCGCAGCGACTTTCGTTCACGGGTTCGCCGACCGCAAGCTCAGCGTCTGTGAAGACGGTGGCCAGGCGGAGTCGTGGCCCCAACCCGGGAGAGACGAAGAGCGCCGTCTTGCCGATCCACCCGAGGCCGGCCTGGGTGGCGGCGGTCTTGTGGGGGAAGACGCGAGCGTCCACCCAGTCGGTGACAGCGGGGTCGGGGCTACCGGTGGGCTGGATGGACGCGGCCGCGGCACCGTGCTTTCGCAGGAGCGCGGCAAGGCTCTCGGTGATCGCCCTCAGCTTGACGTTGAGGCACTTGTACTCGGCGAAGTAGGCCGGCGTCGGGCCGTGCTCCACTTCGGCGATGATGGCCGGATCGATGCGGATGCCCAGCGAGATGGCGAACGGCAAGGCAGGCGCGTACGGCCACGGCGAGGGTGGACACGCGGCCACGCCCCATTGGTCCACGCCCGCATCGCTGATGAACGCGACCAGCACTTCGGCGCGGATCTCACTCACTGCAGCCTCGCGGAGCCCAAGCTCAGCAGCTCCGCCGGTCGTCCACCCTGTGGCAGGCCGTCTTGCCCTGGCCGCCGGTCTCGCGCGGCAGCGAGAGCGGGGCGTGCAACTCCGTGCGCGGCGTAACGCCGACCGTGGCCTTGACGGCGGCCGTGAGCGTGCGCGCCAGCCGTTCCCTGGCGTCCGCGCTCATCTCATCGAAGCCGCAGACCTCGACCAGCAGCGTGAGCCGGTCGAGGTTGCTCACGTTCTCGACGACCATGCAGAAGCTGTTGGCCACCTCGTCGAAGCGCACCAGCACCTCCTCGATCTGGCTGGGGAACACGACGAGGCCACCGATGGACAGCGCGTCGTCGTTGCGCCCAGTGATGCGGCCGATCTTGGGGTGCGTGCGGCCGCAGGCGCAGGGCGCCCAGCTGAGCGAGCTGATGTCGTGGCTGCGGTAGCGGATCATCGCCATGGAGTCGCTGGTCAGCGAGGTCCAGACGAGCTCGCCCGGTGCGCCGTCGGCGACGGGCTCGCGGGTCTCCGGGTCGATGCACTCCACGAGCAGGTGGTCCGACCACACGTGCATGCCGTCCTTGACCGGGCACTCGCACGCCATACCCGGTCCCAGGAACTCGCCCATGCCGTACTCGTTGAAGGCGCCGACGCCGAGGGCGGCGCTGAGGCGGTCACGGCCCGACTCGGGCCAGGGCTCGGCGCCGAACAGGCCGATGCGCAAGTGCGAGTCTGTGGCCAGGTCGATGCCGCGCTCCTTGGCCTTGTCGGCGAGGTACAGCCCGTAGGACGGCGTGGTGCAGATGGCGGTCACGCCGAGGTCGACGATGAGGTCGATGAGCAGCTCGTGGCGGCCGATGCCGGCGGGCACCACGCCGATGCCGGCGTGCTGGGCCCCGTACTGCAGCCCGATGCTCGTCGGGAGCCCGTAGCCGAAGCAATTCTGGAGCAGGTCGCTCGGGCGCATGCCGACCATCCACAGTGAGCGCGCGTTGCGCAGCGCCCACGCGTCCATGTCGCGGCGCGTGACCCAGATGGGCGTGGGCTTGCCGGTGGTGCCGGAGGTGCTGTGCACCTCGATGATCTCGTCGAGGCCACAGAGGCGCAGGCCGGCCGGGTAGGCCTCGCGCAGCGCGGTCTTCTCGAGAAACGGGAGGCGACGGACGTCGTCGAGAGCGCGGATGTCCGCGGGCGCGACGCCGGCCTCGCGGCACATCGCCCTGTACACGACGCTGCGCTCGTAGGCGGCAGCGACGACGCTCTGGAGACGCTCGAGCTGGAGCGCCCGCAGGGCGCCGGGCTCGAGCGTCTCGTTTTCGGGGTCGAAGTAGGTGCGACCCGCCCGCGCCGCGGCGGCCGCGGGGACTCCTCCACCGGCGGTACCGCCGGGCGTGCCACCGGTGGTGCCGCCGGTGGTACCTTCGTTGGTGCCGGTGATGGCCATGTTGGTGGTGCCTCCGGTAGTACCTTCGGTGATGCCGTCCGATGTACCGCCGGTGATGCTGTCAGAGGTACCGCTCACGTTTGTTCACCCGCGTCGATACCTCCCGCCCGCCGGCCCGCGCCGAACGCGGCGAGGTTCATCTCGAGCCACCTCGCCGGCACGTTACGGGCGATGGCCTCGTGCCACGTCTCGGCGGCAAACGGCAGGTGCGCGGACAGTGCGCCCACCAACACGACGCCGGAGACCCTGACGTCACCCACCTCCTGGGCGATGGCGTTGCCGTCGACCACGGTGACGTGGAGACCGGCATCGCGTCCTCGGTGGCTGTCGTCCCTCAGCCGCTCGATGGCGTCGAAGGGGTACGCGTAGTCGGTGGACGATGCCAACGGCGGCACGATCTGCTGGGTGGTCACGATCGCCACGCCACCGGGCACGACCGACGGCGCCGCGCGCAGGCCCTCGGCGGCCTCGAAGGCGAGCAGGTAGTCGACCTCTCCGGGGCTGATGGACGGCGCGACCACCGTGGCGCCGACGCGGATGTGCGAGCTCACGCTGCCGCCGCGCTGCGACATGCCGCGGGTCTCGCTCAGCTTGACCTCGAGGCCACCGTGCAGCAGCGCCGTGTCGGCGATGATGGCGGCGGCCACGATGACGCCCTGGCCGCCGACGCCGACCACCATGATGTCGTCGACGACGCCGCCGGCGTAGTGCTCGGCGGCGGGATCGGCGCCGGCCTTCGTTTGCGCGCCGCTCATGCAGTACCCGCCTTCGCGATGGCGCCCGGTTTGCAGAGCTGGGCGCAGAGCGAGCAGCCCGTGCAGGTGCTCGCGTCGATCGCGACCTTGTGCCGCTTCTTGAAGACGGCCTCGGTGTGGTGCATGGACGGGCAGCCGAGCTTCATGCACTGCTGGCAGGCGTTGCACAGCTCCTCGTCGACCTCATAGACGCCGTCGGCGCCGACCTTGCTGGGGAAGAGCATGCAGGGCCGATTGGTGATGATGACCGCCGGGCCGTCGTAGGCGAGCCCGGCTTTCAGCGCCGCGAGGCACGCCTCGTAGTCGTAGGGGTCGACGATCTCGATGTGCTCGACCCCGAGCGCCTTGCAGATGCCGGCCAGATCGACCGGCTTGGTCTTGGCGCCCGCGAGGGTGCGCTCGTTGCCGGGGTTGGTCTGCCCGCCGGTCATGGCAGTGATGCTGTTGTCCTGGATGAGGACGGTGACGTTGGTGCGCTGGTGCACGGCGTTGAGCAGCCCGGTGAGGCCGGAGTGGAGGAACGTGGAGTCGCCGATGACGGCGAGCGAGCCCTTCTTGCTGCCGCCGGCCCGCCTGAACCCCTGTTCCATGGGGATGCTGGCGCCCATCTCGACAGCCGAGTGCATGTGCGAAACGGGGGGCAGGCTGGTGAGGTCGTAGCAGCCGATGTCGCCGTGCACGTCGAGGTCGAGCTTCTTCATGGCTGTGGCCATGCCGCGGTGCGGGCAGCCGGTGCACAGGACGGGCGGCCGCGGTATGACGGAGTCGTCTTCCGCGGCCTTCTGCTCCGCCCAGCGAGGCAGGTCGAGGCCGGCGGCGAAGAAGCCCCGGCCGACCCGCACCGGCGTCAGCTCGCCCAGCTGCGAGAACCACTGCTTACCCTCGACGGCGAGGCCGGCCACGAGGATCTGCTCCTCGAGGTACGGCTCGAGCTCCTCGACCACGAAGAGGCGCTCGACCGTGGCCGCAAAGCGCTTGATGGCCTCGAGCGGCAGCGGATGCACGACGCCGAGCTTGAGGAACGTGGCGCCGGGCAGCGCCTCCCGGGCGCTGACGAAGGCGGCGCCGGAGGTGATGACGCCGATACGCGCGAAGGCGCCCGTGCCGGGCTCCACGCGCGTGAGCGGGCTAGCCTCCGCGTACTCGCGCAGGCGCGCGACGCGCTCGAGCAGGCTCGCGTGCAGCGGGCGCGAGAACCTGGGCAGCAGGCAGTACTTGTCGGTGTGCCTGCCCGGGTCCTTGCGCTCCACCGTGACCCGCTCGCCGACGCGCACGATGGACTTCTGGTGCGCCGTCTGGATCGAGAGGCGCACCATCACCGGCACGTCGTAGGTCTCGCTGAGCTCGAAGGCGAGCCGCACGAAGTCGTGACACTCCTGGCTGTCGGCGGGCTCGAGCATCGGCATCCCCGAGATGCGACCGAAGTAGCGGTCGTCCTGCTCGGTCATGCCGCTGCTCATGCCCGGGTCGCCGGCGACGACGACCACGAGGCCGCCGCAGATGCCCGTGTACACGGAGCTGATGAGCGGGTCGGCGGCAACGCTGGCGCCGGCGCTCTTCATCGCCGTGAGGGCGCGCACGCCGCCCACAGCGGCGCCGAAGGCGACCTCGTAGGCCACCTTCTCGTTGGTGGACCACTCGGCGTAGACGCCGTCGTACTTGGCCAGATTGGTGACGATCTCGGTGCTGGGCGTGCCCGGGTAGGCGGCCGCGACCTGCACGCCGGCCTCCCAGGCTCCGCGGGCGACCGCTTCGTTGCCGAGCATCAGGTGGGTGTCCATGCAGCTCCTCGACCGACGTGGCGTAGCCCGCCCACGATACGCAGGGAGAGTGGGCGCGCGCAAGCGCGCGCCGCAGGAGTCCCGGTAGCGATACAATCCCTTCTTCTACTGACCGCAACGCCACGCTGCAGAGGAGGCGCCTTGGGCTGGCTGGCCAGAGCGATCGACGCTGGCGGTGAGTACCGTAACCCGCTGGACGACATCGAGGACGGCCTGTTCCTCACCACGGGCGCGCGGCGGGCCAAGACGTCTCAGTTCTGGGTGCTGCTCGTCCTCGCCAGCATCATCGCCGCCGGCGGCGTGGTGGGGGATTCCACACCGGCCGTGATCGGCGCCATGATCGTCGCGCCGCTGGCCACGCCGATCTACGGCGTCGCGCTGGCCACCGTGACCGGTTCGAGGCGCAACTTGCTCGCGTCCCTCCAGCTCCTTGTAGCAGGCGTGGCCGTCAACATCCTGATCGGATTCCTCGTCGGCGTGATCGCCATCAGCCGCATGCCCGTGGACGCCAACCCGCAGATCATCGGGCGGACGGCGCCGACGCTCCTCGACCTGGCGGTCGCAGTCACCGTCGGCGTGGCCGGCTCGTTCGCGCTCGTGCGCCGCGACGTCTCCAACATCCTCGCCGGCGTGGCGATCGCGATCTCACTGGTGCCGGTGCTCGCCGTTGTCGGCATCACGCTGGGGTCAGGGCGCCTGGACCTGGCGTGGGGCGCCTTCGTCCTCTTCCTCGCGAACGCGGCCGCCATCATCGTGGCCGGCGTGGCCGTGTTCACGGCAGCCGATTACCAGCGCGTGGCGGCAGAGCGCGGCCGGCGCCCCGGCAAGCGCGCCAAGATACTCATCGCCGTCTTCGTGATCGTGCTGCTCGTCCCGCTCGGCGCCGCGTCGCTGCGGACCTACCGCTACGAGCGGTGGATCGGCGCCACCGAGAGCGCCTCAGGGCAGTGGGTGAACGGCACAGGCTGGCGCGTCGAGAGCGTGAAGCAGGTGGGCGGCGACATCCTCATCAGCGCGGTCGGCCCGGGAGAACCGCCGCCCGTCGACAGTCTCAGAGAGGCGGTACGACGCGAGGTGCCGCGGCGCATCGACGTCAGCATCATCGAGGGCAGCGGGAAGACGATCGATCTCTAGCGAGCGCCCGCCTCACTGGCCCTCGCGCAGGACCTCCATGCAGGCCGTGGACCACCAGAACGGCCGCACGGCCACGCCGCCGGTCTGCACCAGCTTCTTGCCGATGTCGCCGAGGACGACGTCCTTGACGGTGTCAATGACCACGGTGTGACAGATGGGCCCGCCCGAGAGATACGCTTTGGTGCCATCCGACCGGATGGCGATGAACAGCGGTCAGTAGGCGTCCAAGGGTATGCGCTTGACGACCTCCCGCGTGTCCGTCCTGACCACCGCGCAGAAGAAGTAGAGCTGGTCGTTGGAGCTGGAGCCTACGGTTGCCAACGACGCCATCTGCCCGCTGGTCGGGATCACCCCGGCGCAGACGACGTAGGCCTTGCTGCCGTCGGGCAGCACGCCCACGCCCCGCGGCTGAAAGGACCTGGCCTTTGCCGACCTCAACGACACCACGGCGATGTCGGCCAGCGTGACCGGATCGACGATGCGCAGCGCCTTCAGCTTGAAGTCGCTGCAGAAGATCCGGCTGTCGTCCGGATCCACGGCGATCCCGCCGACCTCCCCGCACGAGACCCGCTTGACCACCTGCCAGGTCTCGAGGTCGAGCAGGGCGAGGCCGCCGCCGACCCCCGCGACGGACATCTTGACCCATTCGAGCATGGTGTGCTTGCCGCGGATGAGGGAGTCCACGGTGGCGATGTACGCGTGCTTGCCGTCGAAGCTCACCGCAAGTTCGATCCCGTCGCGGAGCTCGGGGAGCGTGCGCACCACCTCGGCGGAGGCCGTGTCGATGACCTGCAGGCCGGCCGTGGAGAGCACCAGCACCAGCGCGCCGTCAGGCGTGCAGGCCACTGCGGACGAGCACGGCAAGAGCTCTGCGAACGAGTACCTGCCGGTGGCGGTCTTGGCGCCCGACTGGTGCCGGCTCACGCCGGGCAGGCGGATGCTGCGCACCTTCTCGTGAGTCTCGGCGTCGACCACCCACACCACCGGCTCGTCTTGGTCGGTGACGTAGATGAGCCGGCCGTCGGGGGCCACCGCGACACGCCCGAGGTCGCTGCCAATACGCGGCCGAAAGGCCAGCGTCTCGGTCTCGGAGTCGATGAAGGCCAGAGCGCCGAAAGGCCTTGCGGTGCCTTGGCCTTCGGCCTCACCCACGTAAGTGAAGCGCGGGAGCGCCAGGCGGCGTTCGATCTCGGCGCGGTCGACGGTGGCCGCCGGCGTGGCCGCGGTCGTCTCGCTGACCAGCCCGTCGGACCCGTCGGTGCCGTCGGCGGGACTGGCGACCGTCGAAGCGCCCCCCTGAGGCGGCGCCGCGCCGGTGTCGGTCGAGCCCGAGCCGCTCGTCCCGCAGCTTGCCAGCAGCAAAAGGGTGCACAGAGCCGCCGCCACGAGGACGCCGAGCCGAACTGCCGAGGTCGAGCGTGCTGTCATGACCGCCTCCCCCATAAGACGCTGCATGCACTTGCCCACAACTCTAGGCGTGTGACGGGGCCGCGGCAAGAGGGCCCGGCCTTGAGGCGCTGCGGGCGGCGGAGCCGCCCGCCGATCATCACTTCAGCTGCGCCCGCACCTTCTTGTCGGCGAGGATCACCAGGCGGTGCAGCGCGCGCGTACAGCCGACGTAGAGCAGCGAGCGCTGGGCCGGCGTGTCGAGGGCGTGGACGTCCGTGATCACCACGGCCGGCGCCTCCAGGCCCTTGAAGCGGAAGATCGAGGAGTACTTGATCTTGCCCGAACGCAGGTCGATGGCGTCGAGGTCGCTGGGGATGCAGGCCGCCAGCCAGTCGCCGACCTCCTCTTCCTCCTCGCCGTCCTCACCCGGCTCCCTGACGAGCGGGGTGAGGCGGTCGCGCCAGGGCTGTTCAGTCAGCTGCGCGGCGGCGCATCTCTGGTTGCCGGAGGGGCTGAGGACGGCGACGCGCGGGCCGGCGAAGCCGTCCCCGCGCAGTTCGGTGAGGACGGCCCGCAGCAGCGCAAGCTGCTCGCCGCCGTCCCCATACCACTTCACCTCGGGCTCGACGTCGTCGTCGGGCCGGCGCACGCGCTTGTAGCCGGGAGTCACGTGGCCGCAGGCCACGGCAAGCCCGGCCACGCGCGGCGTGTTTCTGCAGTTGATGCGCAGCGCGCAGCGCATCGCCGAGATTGGCGCGGCGCCGGCCGCGCGTGCGTCCGCCGGCGGGTCGAGAAACTCCTCCACGCTCAGCGCCGCGGCATCGTAGATGCGCTGCCAGGTGTAGTCGCCGAAGAAGCGCCAGTGGCCGCCGGCGAGCCCATCCCGCAAGGTCAGGTCGAGCACGTCCAGGTAGCTGCGGCGGAGCACGTCCTGGGCCTCGTCGAGGACGATCTCGTCGTAGAGCTCGCGCTTGTCGTCGCGCTCGAGGAGCGCCTCGAGGGCCATCCCCGGCAGCTCCTCCATCCAGAACTCCTGGCGGCAGCGCTGGGCGCGCGTGGGCGCGATACCGGCCAGCAGGCGCAGATGCTCGTGCAGGGTGCGCGCGGTGACTCCCGGCGCCAGCGCGAGCGTCTCCTCCTGGAGCCACCGGCCCAGCGGCCGGTTGAAGCACAGCAGGAGCATGCGGCGCCCGCGGGCGGCGGCGCGGCGCGCCGCCTCGATGGCGAGCAGCGTCTTGCCGGTGCCGGCCGACCCGTCGAATACGAGGCGCGGGTTCGAGTCGATCGCATCGAGCGCCTCGAACTGCTCCTCGGTGTAATGGCGCACCTCCTCGTCGAGCCGCAGCAGACGCGACTTGGGGCTCTCGAAGAACTCGAAATCGGGGCGCAGCGCGTTGACCAGCGCGTCGCACTGGGCGGGCGTGGGCTCTCCTTTCTCGGGGTGATGCCAGCCGACCCCGTGCTCGACCAGCTGTCTGCGGGCCTGGTCGAGCACCCCCTCGATGAGGCGCGCGATCGGCTGCGCCTGCAGCGCGCGGCGGTCGACGATCTGCCACGAGTGCCACTCCGGCGAGGACTCGGTGAAGTCGATGAACGGGAAGCAGACCGCCGACCAGAACGGGATGCCGTCGAACTCCGCATGCAGCCTGGCCAGCCGCTGGCGCAGGCTGTGCATGGCGTCGGAGGCCTGGCGGAAGGGCCCACGATGGTCGGGCTCGGTGCTGCGCCCGTAGTACCAGTCGCCGCCGTGGCGGCGCAGCGAGTGGCAGCCCTTGACCTCGACGACGAGGACGCCCTTGCCGGGCACGATGCAGAGGAAGTCGATCTCGCCGGCGAGCTGCCGGCGGTGGTCGGCGATGTCGAAGGAGTGGAGGACCGCCCAGCCGGCGGTGCCCGGGCCTGCGGCCGCACCGCCGGCGCCGGCCGCGCGGTCGGCCGCGGCGGCGAGAGCGTCGAAGACGACTCGCTCGCCGCCGCTCTGCGTGCTCTCCGCGATGGTGGGTGGGATCAGGCGCATTCTGATGGGTGTTCGGCGGCGCCGACCAGACATCCTGTGCATCACGACCAACGGAGACCGAGGGAGCACCGTGTTACCATCCGGCCATGATCTACGAGCTCGAACACCGGCAGGTGGCGCTCCTCGTCATCGACGTGCAGGGCGAGTACTTCGACGAGGACGGCCCCGCCTACGTGGAGCACGCGCGCGACATCGTGGGCAACGTGAACCGGCTCATCGACCTGTTCCGCGCCGAAGGCCTGCCCATCGTGTTCGTCAAGCACCTGCACCGCGCCGACGGCAGCGACGCCGGGCGCATGGCCGACTTCTCCGCGCCCGGCGAGGAGGACTCGTTCGTCGAGGGCACGCCGCGCGCGGACCTCATCCCCGAGCTGCACGTGGAGGCGCACGACGTGGTGGTGGTCAAGCGTCGCTACAGCGCCTTCCTGGGGACCGATCTGGAGGCCGTGCTGCACACGGCCCGCGCGCGGGCCGTGGTGATCTGCGGCCTCATGACGAGCTTCTGCTGCGAGACCACGGCGCGCGACGCGCACGGCCGCGACTACGAAGTGCTCTTCGCGGCCGACGCCGTGGAGGGCCCGGACCTCGAGGACGCCGACGGCCGCGAGGTCCCGCACGACGCCGTGCTGGCGAACACGGTGACGGCGCTCGGCGCCGGCTTCGCCGAGATCGTCAGCACAGCAGACGTCGTCGCGCGGCTGGGGTGACAGCTCTACACTCGGCGTGTCACTGACGGCGCGCTCGTACCGCGGCCACGAAGCGCGGCAGGCGAAGCGCGTGCCGGGCCAGCAGGTCCTCGACAGTCATCGGCGGCGCAGCGTAGCGCGCGACCTGTCGCGCGAGCGCCAATTCGAGCGCGCCTGAATCGTGGACATACATACGCGAGAGGAACTCATCGGGCGTCTCGACCGCGATCCCGTATGAGCGGCAGGCACTGGGTGGGAAATGCCGCACATTCCAGGTGACGATGACGTCGGCGTGTCCGGCGACCGCTGCTGCCAGAACGTGCCGGTCCGCCAGGTCGTTCGTCATCTTGTGGATGAGGTGCGAGTAGCCGGCGACCAACGCGCCGGGAAACGCTGCCCGCATATCATCCAGCATCCGGTCGATACGTGGCGTATCCGCTCCCGGGACCGACCGCAGAATGGCGCCCCGAACCTCTTCAAGGATCTCGGCCGACCACAAGGGACGAAACGCGTGGGCCTGCGCGACACTGAGAAGAGTGTCCCGCAGACCCACCGGGTACAGCGTGCAGGCGTCGAGCAGCGCCGCTTGCCGCACTCAGAACTCCAGCCCGAGACTCTGCGACTCCTGGGCGATGCGCGCGAGCAGCGCCTCGCGCTCTACTTCCTCTCGAGCGCGATACGCCATGACGTCGTCGAAACGGATGCGGCGATGCGTGCCGACCTTGCGAGACGGCAGGCGGCCTTCGTCGAGCATGCGGATGAGGTGAGGCCGCGACACATGCAGAACGGCGGCCGCCTCGTGAGTGGTGAGCTCATGATGGACCGGGACGACGGCGACGCCGTTGCCGGTCGCCATCTCGCGCGCCACGAGAGCGAGAGCTCGCTGGATGTCGTCGGGCAAGGTCATGTGCTCGCCGTTCGACAGCACGATCTCGAGGCGCTGCGCATTCCCCGTCGCAGCGCGCAGGGCTTGGTCGAGCCTGGCCACCTGCGGCGCGTCGCTCTGCGCCGGGAGAAAGACGTCGCCGTCGGCAGCACTGATGCCTCTGTTGGCCGATGCCTCCATTGCTCACCTCCTCTCGAGACAGGCGCATGTTCATCGTACCCTCAAATGCACTATGTACAACAAGTGCACCATATGAAACGGCACGAAACCGTCCACCTCAAGGCTCACATTGACCCCCGAAACGAAGAAACCCCCGGGGTCGCAACCCCAAGGGACCCGCGAGTCCTGCTCGCGGGGGTGACTCGGTGAGTATGCGACGAGGTCGCGGCCGGGTCAACAGCATGACTGAAACGTGAACCCAGCGGTGGACGATGAAGAGGGGTCAGAGCTCTCTCGTCCTGAGCATCCCCGGCAACTCGCAGTCGATGCCGCCGCGGCACTCCTCGGCGTCAGCGGCGGCGTGGCGGAGCGCCGCCGCGGCTCGGGCATGAGGGCCTCCCCGTCTTCAAGTGACGCGTCAAGGGCCGGCACTCACGAAGAGCGTGTGTAGTCCGTGAGATCTGCGACTGATCGGTACTCGACTTCTGTGAGCAGGTGACGACGAACACGCGCGGCACGCACCGAGAGCGATCGTGGTCGCACCCCTGGCACCGCCCAAGCTACCACTTCGCACGCCGGCGGGTCCTGAGGCCGCAACGCCAGCACGGCTTCCAGCGCCGGCACCAGGTCCGTGTCGCTGGAGAACAGGATACCGACGTCGCAGGCACGGTTGGCGACCATCACGACGAAGTCGACGGCGAGCGCCACGTCGATGCCCTTCTCTTGGGCAGCTCGCCTCGGCCAGTCGGGTGGATAGCGCAGGTCGCGGGATATCACTGTGACGAGCCCGTGCCCGCGGCTGACTTGCCTGTCCGTCTGACGCTGATGAGCAGCGTAAGATCGTGCGTCACGACGTTGACTAGGACGGCCGCGGTAGACACGCACGCCTACGAGACGGCCGCCGGGGACGCGGCCCGCGAGCAGATGACCGAGAGCAAGCGGATCCACTTGGCCTTCCCTCGAAGCGGCGTCTCGAGCGCAAAACGCATCGCGGGCGCGGTGGTAGACGTTCTGGAAGTCCAGGAACACGACGACCCGCTGAGACTCCGAGCCGCTCAAGGGCGCGGCCCGACGAACCCAAGAAGAAGCCCCGCCGGTTCGGGGCGACCCGAACGGCGGGGAGGATTGCCCGCATTGTACCTCACCCGCGCGGCGGCGCAAGCAGAGTGCGACCCCACGAGGGTGACGATGCGCCTCGAGCCCACGAGCCGGACGCGGGAGATGTATGAGGACAAGGAATCGGCAGGAGGCATGCGCCAAGTCCGGAACAGACACGGCTGTGGCTCAAGAGTGACGATCACCGCTCATGGTGGACGTTGCACGAGGACGCGCCCCCATCAAGGTCGAGGAAGCCCGGAACGAGCGCAGTCAGAGCTCGCTCATCGTGAGCAGCCCCGGCAGCTCGGAGTCGATGCCGGCGAGGCACTCCTCGGCGTCGGCGGCGGCGTGGCGGGCGGCGCCGCAGAGGGCCGCCGCGGCGGCGAGGGCGCGCTGGGCGTCCTGGGCCTCAGCGAAGTCGTTGCTCTGATAGGAGACGACGAGCTCGAGGCCGAGCTGAGCGGCCGCGGCGGCGGCCAGGGCGGAGCGCCGCCGCAGCTCGCGCACCTGACGGCGAAGCGAGGCGAGATCGGCCTGCGCCCGCTCGCGCGAACCAGTGAGCGGCGGAGCGGCTACGCCGTCGCCCGCGTCCGCGCCCTCCTCTTCCCCACCGCACGCGACGCGCAGCTCCTTGATGGTGTCTTCGTAGTAGTCGATGAGCCGCACGAGACGGGCGGCGAGCGCCTTCGGCACGCCGCCCTCCACCAGGTCCTCGGTCTCGAGCTCCCCGGCGCACAGCTCCGGGCAGTCCGGATCGATGCAGATCCACAGGCAGCCGTCCGCGTCCGCCTGGCTGAGGTTGGGGAGCAGCGGCTCGCCGCAGGAGTCGCAGGTGAGGGCGAAGGGCTCGGGCATGGGGACCTCCCTGGGGCGCGGGTGACGGCCGACAGGAGGACTATGCCACGATCAAATTAGGATCGGCCAGCGCGACTCTTCGTCACCCGCGCGGTCCTCAAGCGAGAGGGTGCTGCTCCGGCTATTGGACTCTGGCGTGCTCTCGCCAGTAGTCCCAACGCCAGAGGAGAGCCTGCGGGTGAGGCGTCTTGCCGAGACCGGCCAAACTGCCCACGGCTATGCGAAGGCCCCGCGCATCCGGACCACTCGCGGTGTATCGAACATCCAGTGACTCAGGCTCGATGCCGAAAAGGTGCGCGTCGAAGGCGCGGTGGTGGGTAGCGCGCATCTCGAGGCCATTCCGCGGATCGTTGCTTCCGCGGTCCGCAACCGGGACCACGTGGGGAGTGTCAAGGACGTCCAGCACCCGGATCTGGTACAGCGAGCAGGCTGGACCGTATCGCCGGAGCACGTCGAAACGGAAGCGAGCCTGTCCCATTTCCCTGTGCCGTGGTCCGAACGCGCTTCTCGGTGGGCTCGATGGCTGAAAAGGGTGCCTCGTCGTCAGGCAACTGCTTGGCCAAGGGCGGTTCGTCTCCGAACACAACCAGGAACTGGCCGGCATTGTCGTCCCATTGATCCACCCATCCGAGCCGAACCTTGCGAAGGCCTTGATGGGATGACGAGCGCGAAATGACAAACACCGGAACCCCAAGCCGCGCGGCGTTCTTCGTCGCGGCGACCTGTGCGTCATCCCAGCCGCTTGTTTCCGTTCGTGGGTAGTCGTAGATGACGCCATCGTCAGACAGATCGTCGTCGTAGACGGCCCCAGTGTGGAAAAGGGCGACGGTGATTCCGGCGCCGTCGTCTGAGATGTCGCGGGTTCTCACCTTGTCCACCCAGATTCCTCGTGCACCGCCATTGACCCGGAGCTGTTGGAGCGTCCTCGGCGGCACGGAATCCGGGCCATCGTTCACCTGCAACTCACCCCAAAGCGCGAAGCGAAATGCTCGTTCGTCATCTATGGCGCGTTGGCTCATGTGCCCTCCTATCCCTCAGTCCGCGAGATGCTGACTCCACCGACAAGCTCAAGCACAGTCCGCCGCTCCTCCGCACACGCCGCGACAACAAGGCTGACACTTCCTCGCTGGCGCAATCAAGAGTCGAGCAACGGCTTGCCGTGGGATCGCTGATCGGCTTGGCCCGGAATGCGCAGCCGGAGCGCAGCCAATCCCGCGGTCCCGTGGTCAGCTCACGAGCTCCCCCCAGAGAGCCATGGAGCTGGTCTTGACCTCGAGCTGAATGAGCCGAGCGACCACGTCCTTGGGGAACTCGGCCAGAAGCTGCTGGAGCGGGCGGCGGCTCCAAGCGAGAGCATCGAGCAGGATGTCGGAGAACTGGGTGTACACCGTCACGTACACGCCGGTCTCCTGCCACGCTTCTTTGGACAGGCGCAGCACCTTTGCATCGACCGCATCGAGACCGGCGATCATGGCGTGCGGGAAACCCGCGGCGGCCGCGGACCGCACGAAGTGCACGGCATCCGAGTACGTGACCGGCTTTGCCCTGACCTCGACGGCGACGACCGGCTCCAGCTTGTGGAACGCCTGCACATCACCCGGCAGCTTGCGGGAGGGGTCGAAGACCCTCGCCGTCCGGACGTCGTCGAACACGAGATCGAATGCCGCGGCCACCAGAGCCTGTGCCCTCTTGCCGCTCTCGGCGCTGCTGTCCAGGAAGTGACCGCATGCATCTTTGAGCCTCACCAGATCGGCGCTGGTGTGGCCCAGATCGATGGGAACCGCCTGCTCTCGCACGGCGATGCGCTGTCGCAGGAACGAGGCCAGAGCCTCCACTGCTTCCCCCTGGCGAAGGTAGTGGACTGCCTCGAGGCACTCGACCAGGTATTTGATCTCTTCCGGGTGCTTGACGCGCGGCATGTCATCCACCCGATCGGAGTAGAAGAAGGGCTGGTTGTTCAAGGGCTCACGGCCCGTGGTGCGGATGTCGAAACCATGATCGATGGACGCCGGCACCAGCACCTCGTGAGCCAGTCCGCGAGCGGAGTAGGCCTTATTGCCCGCTCGGGCCTTCAGGGTGAGGGCGTCGACGGCGTCGTCGGTCGCGGTCGCGAGGAGCGCAGTCCCCAGTACGACGAGGCAGGTCTTGTCCTCGAACTGGGCGACTCGCTGCGTACGCTCGCTCCAGACCGCCGGCAGCACGGCATCTGATCGGGCAAGCTTCAAAGCCCGCTCAAGCTGCCTGCGCGCCCGCTTCTTGTCAATCGTCAGTCCCATCAGGCGCTGACGCGAGAGACCCCGGCGGCCAGGACTACATCCCGGTCATCTCGCCTCTCGGCGGGCCGGCCCAGCACGCCGAGCTGTTCGGCGAGCGCGCTGACAACCGTCTTGCCGAGCTCCAACGGGACCGCGTTGCCGAGCTGGCGCCGAATCGTGGCGCCGTCTCCCTCGACAAGGAAGTCATCCGGCAGGGACATCAGCCTTAGCAGCTCGGCCTTGCTGAGCCGGCGAGCCCGCGGAGTGCCCTCGTTGTTGCGCACATTCTCCCAGTGAAAAGGCCCGACCCACGGGCCGGGCTGTGCCTGAAGGGTGCTGGAGGGTCGATCTGGATCGAGGCGCAGAAGAAACGTCCAGTAGCGGCTGCGCCACTTGAATACGTCACGGCCACCGTAGCGCTCCGTGTGCCAAAGGTAGTTCTGGCCGGGCGGAACCTCCGCTAGGAGGTCCGCATAGGTGCCTTCGACGATCTCACCGGGTGCGGAAGAACCGGACAGCAAAGGCCCGATGGCGCTCCCTGCAGTGACGTAGGGCTTCTTGGTCGGGTCGAAGGTGCGCGTGTGCTCGCTCCACCCCGAGTGCGTGGGCTCGGGGAAGCGAAAGTCCTCGCCGTCCCTTCTCCCCACCACGAACACGCGGCGGCGCAGCTGAGGATCGCCGTAGTCCGCCGCCATCAGCACTCTGAAAGTGGGCCGATACCCCGCTCCAGTGAGCTGCTCCAGGACCCTGTTGAGCTGCGCCCGGTGCGTCGCGTAGGTGAGTCCCTGAACGTTCTCAAGGACGAACGCCCTGGGCTGAGCCTCAGCGACGATGCGGGCATATTCGTCCAGAAGGGATGCATTGGGATCGGAGCTGCTGCGTTTCTCCTCTAGCCAGAAACCGGATTTCGAGAATGGCGTGCATGGGGGGCCACCGACCACAAGCTCCGCCTCACCCTTGACCACGCCCGCCTTGTCCAGGAGGTCGCGCGTTGACAGTTCCCGGATGTCCCCGCAGATCGTCGGGACACGCGGGAAGTTGGCCTGAAGCGAGCGCAGGGCACGCGCGTCGTAGTCCGTCGCGACCGCGACCCTGAACGGACCTTCTGCGCGCGTGCCGTTGGCGCCGAACGGTTCTGCGCAGCGCTCGACCGCCAGATCAAGGCAGCCAGCACCGGAGAACAGGCTGAGGACCGGGAGCTTCGCGGCCATCAAGTGACCGTCCCGAATGTGCTGAGGAGATGCTTCACGACCTTCGTAGGCTAACATCGCTGGCGGATGGAAGAAACGAGCGCGAGGGTGGACATTGAAACCAGGCGACCCCGAGTACCCCGTGCCGTCCAGTGAAGCGGTCTCGAACATCATGCGCCGGAATCGCAAGACTGGCTCGCGACCCGAGGTCAGTCTCCGTCGCGAGCTCCACCGAAGAGGCCTCAGATATCGCAAGAATCCACCGCTGCGGACGGACGCCGGCATTGTGAGGCCTGACCTCGCTTTTGTCGGCCCGAAGGTCGCGGTCTTCGTTGACGGATGCTTCTGGCACTCTTGCCCGACTCATGGGAACACGCCGGGCACGAATCGCGGCTATTGGGAGCCGAAGCTCCGCCGAAACCGCGAGCGTGATCGAGAGGCCACGGCGGCCCTCATCGCGGAAGGCTGGGTGGTGGTCCGGGTCTGGGAGCACGAACCGCTGGAAGGCGCAGCCACGACGGTGGAGACGGCCGTGAGGGCCAGGACCATGCGGCCCAATTCGGATTGAGTGGCCCGGACGCAATCGGAGCGTGTTTCCCGCAATCAACCGCCTATTGACGCCAAGGGCGGCAAGACCTTCGTTCATGGCGTCAAGGACTACATGAAGCAGTATCTCGGAGACACGGCCGCGGTGCCGCCGCAGCACGTGATCGTCTACGACGAGGCGCAGCGCGCCTGGGACATGGAGCAGGTGGCGGCCAAGCACGCCCTCCCCTTCCCCGTCTCGGAGCCGGAGGCGTTCGTCGGCTTCGGTGAGCGCATCCCCGAATGGTGCGTGCTGGTCGGGCTCATCGGCTCGGGGCAGGAGATCCACGTGGGCGAGGAGGCCGGCCTGGGCCAGTGGCGCGAAGCACTGCAGAAGGCCGGCTCACCGGAACAGTGGACGGTGCACGCGCCGCAGCGCGTGCTGGACGACTTCTTCGCAGACCCGTCCCTGCCCGCCGCCGTCGCGGCCAGCGAGACCCTGGACCTCACCGTCGAGCTCCGCTTCCACTTCGCCGCCGACCTGGACGAATGGGTCGACGGCCTGCTCACCGGCGGCACGGACGCGCGCGGGCGCGAGCTGGCCGTGCGCCTCGAGACCGCCGGCTACCACCTGCGCATGACCCGCGATCTCGACACCGCCAAGGACTGTTTCCACACCCGCTACGCCGAGGTCCCCGACGCTCGCTACGGCCTCGTCGCCTCGTCCCGCGACAAGATCCTGCAGGAGTGGGGCATCCCCAACGACTGGCACTCGACGCAGCGCATGAACCTCGGTCCCTGGTACGGCGAGGGCGAGAGCGACCATCGCTTGTGCCGCCGCCTCAGCCAGTGCGTCACCGAGTTCGGCGCCCAGGGGCTGGAACTCGACGGCGTGCTGCTGGCCTGGGGCATCGACCTCATCTGGGAGGAGGGTGCGGAGGGCGCCGGCGCCGCAGGCGCTCCCGGCGCCTGGTCCAACGCGCGCGCCAAGCGCCATGCGCGCTCGGCGCACGTGCGCGACGCCTTCCAGCTGCGCGTCAACGCCTATCGCGTTCTGCTCACCCGCGGGCGGGACGGGGCGGTCATCTTCGTCCCGCCGGTGACCGAGCTCGACGCCACCGCCGCGCGGCTGCAGGGGCACGGCGTGAAGGTCCTGGGCTGACCCACCCGCCTCCGCCAACGTCAACCAGCCGGCGGCCATCGGCGCATTGACGCCCGGCATCGACGATGGCACCATAGGAGTCGTTCATCGCCAGCGGAGCTCCGGCTCCCTGGTCCCCCCGGGGTTGCGATCCCGGGGGTTTCTTCTTTCTGAGGGGCAATGTCAACGTCAGTTCGCTTCCTCGTGGACGGGTTCAACCTGTACCACTCCATACGAGAAGCACGGCGCAAAGGCGGCGTCGATAGCCGCTGGCTCGACATCCGCTCCCTGTGTGAGTCGCTGCTCCACACCATTGGCGGTGGTGCCGAGATCGCGGAGATCGACTACTTCAGCGCGCTGGCTCATCACATTGAACCAAGCCGCCCCGGAACCGTCGCCCGGCACGAGCGGTACATCGACGCCCTGCGCGCCACCGGCATCACACCGCACCTTGGGGTGTTCAAGCCCAAGGACGTTCGCTACCACTCCCGGACCTGCGAGGTGCTTCTCAGGCGGCACGAGGAGAAGGAGACCGACGTAGCCATCGCCGCAGCCATCGTCGAGGCGGCGGCTCGAGGAGACTGTTCGGCGCTCACCCTCATGTCTGGCGATACCGACCTACTACCCGCACTCAAGACGGCGCGTCGACTTCGACCAGAGCTGAAGCTCTACTGCCTCTTCCCTCCTTACCGAGCCAACCAGGCCTTTCGACGCCACGTCGACGCCGACTTCAAGATCAGCCCCGGGAAGCTGCCCGAGCACCTCCTGCCAGACCCGGTACTGGACGCGCGCGGAAGGGTGATCGCAAAGCCCGCGGGCTGGTGATCCTGCCCAAAGAGGTGGCTGGGGACCGCTACGCAATACCCGACCGAGGCGAGTGTGGGCCCACGCCGTCGCCCTGTCAAAGCACCATGACCGGCGCTCTGGGCAGCGCCTCCACTGTCACTCTGCCCACCGTCCGGGTGCTCTGTTAGCATCGAGCGCAACGAGACGACCGCCCGAGTCGGCGGCGGTCCGCTCTCCCCTATCGGAGGTGTCGCGTGCCCGACGAGCTCCCCGGGCCGGTCGAAGGCCAGGCGCTGATCTACGCGACAGCGGACGGCACGGTGCGCGTCGAGGTGCTCTTCGGCGCAGAGACCTTCTGGCTTACCATCAACCGGATGGCCGAGCTGTTCGGGACCACCAAGCAGACGATCAGCTACCACCTGCGGCAGCTTTACGAGTCAGGCGAGCTCTCACGAGAGGCAGCTGTCAAAGGAATTCTGACAGTTCAAAGAGAGGGCGCTCGGGACGTCTCCCGCACACTCGACTACTACAAAGATCACGCAGACGTTCGCGACCGTGCAGAACAAGCTGCACTGGGCGATCAGCGGCATGACCGCCACCGAGACCGTCGCGGCCGTGTCGACGCGGGCGAACCCCAGATGGGCCTGACCAGCTGGAGCGCAGTGCGCACGAGCCACTTCTTGGCCACGCCCCCTGTCTTCTCGCTGGACGAGGCGCTCTGGCTGTCCCAACGCGGGATCGCCGAGCTCTTCAACGCTAGCGTTCTGACGCTCATCGAGAATCTCCAGAGCGTCTTCGACGCAGGTGATCTGGCTGCGGCACATGTCCGGAAATCCCGGATAACCGCCTCAGGCGGCCCTCATGCCAGGAGCGCTGCGATCTCCGCCTGAGCGCGCGGGTCGGCGTCCCGTGCCTCGACCTCGAGATTGACCTGCATCGTCGCCTCGGCCACCTCGAGCAGCTCGGGCGAGATGGGGTAGTCCTTCTCCCTGGCGAGCCACCGCAGCACGCCGGCGAGCCGCCAGATCGTGGGCCTGCCCGCGTGCACGGGCACGGGCTCGGGCGCGTCGCAGGAGACGATGAGCTTGCGCACGTTCTGCCGCGTGACGCCGAGAAGCGACGCCACGTCCGTGAGGCCGACGAGGTCGGGAGACGCCTCGATCAGCATGGCATCGGGGACCGCCGCCCGCATGTGGGAGACGGCGCTGCCGACGGCGCGCGCCGCGTTCTCGGCCTCCCGGGTGAACTCGAGCGCGAGACGCCCTCGTCTGCCCGCCCCGACCACCGCGTCGTCGCACCCGGCGGCTCCGAGGCGTTCGACGAGGGCGTCCGCGTCGGCGCCCTGCGCGCCGAGCGCGAAGGTCAGCGTGAAGGTGTATTCGGTCACTGCTCAGTCCTCATGGTCGCCGGTCGCGCGACGGCCTGAGCGCCTTCTCGATGTGAGCATCTGGATGCCGCCTTCTTGGCACGTCACCGCCTCATGAGTATCAGTAGGTAGGCTGTGGCTGGCAAGTGACAACCATGAACCCGCGTGTCCGCGACGACGTGGGCTCCCAGTCTCATTCTTGCGCTGCGTCTCGCCGGTTCAATGGTGGACGGAGAACGTCCCCCAGGCCTGCGTTCCGCAGCTAATCGCCCCCCTGGTCCACATGTGAACGCAAAAGCCCTGCTCAGAGGGTTTTGGCCTGGTCAGAATCGCGAAAAGGCATAGAT
>Ga0315293_10001032_pt1 | contig 26818 bp, 24 predicted proteins | sample YL17G13_20_MG_FD_203071 | JGI IMG/M metagenome (GOLD analysis project Ga0315293, IMG submission 203071) | Sediment microbial communities from Yellowstone Lake, YNP, Wyoming, USA - YL17G13_20 | ecosystem: Environmental > Aquatic > Freshwater > Lake > Sediment | place: USA: Wyoming | collected...
AATCAACAGTTGACCGAGCGCTTTCCTGAGAAATCGAGTCTTGAAATAAGAAAAGAAATCCGTCATGAAAAAGCAGTGAGGAACTGCGAAGAAACCTTTGAAATGCGAATTTAGGAAGAAACGACGAAAGAGGAATATTCTCTCGTATCGGAAGACGGGGTCAGAAAAGCAAAAGAGAAACCTGGGCTCAGAACTACGGGTTAACCGGGTTGCCCGCGAGCGCCCTTTGGCGAGATTACTCCAGCTCCGGGACCGACATCGTTTCCTTGTCCCGAGCGAGACGAAGTCAACTCCAAAGGCGCGAATACTTCGACGGGAATATCTCCGAGATCCTTCCGATCCTCCTTGTCGGAAGGCGATGAATCGAGGAGGCTCCTCATGCTTTTTGCGCGTCTCTCAAACCCTGCTCCGCAAGTCCAATTTTTCAGCGGAAAAATCACAAGCGTTACTCACATATGGAGGAACGGCCAGTAAGCTGAAATTCTCCCATAATCTTATCTCCTCGAACTCCCTAGGAATTCGCATGAAAGGCACGTCGCTGAGTGCGAAGTTGAAGCTGAAAGCTATCGTCTATGAAATTCGTGATACCACTCCAGTTCCCTGTCCCGAATGTGGTAGCCTGCGCTGCGTCCATGTTAATGACGGTCCTTGTTATTATTGTTTGAAATGCGGCAGGGATAGGACCAAGGAAGAATTCCCATCCTGGAGGGTCGATAAGAGCCGAGCACAAGGAATAGGGCAATAAGGGTCGGAGATAGGGTGCGGCTGATGCATTCCGACGATCCGACGGAGATTCCTCCCGGGCTGGAGGGGACCAAAGTCATGATCTCCGCGGTCAACGATGCCGATATCTGCGCCGGACGCGACCTTCCTTCTCGGAAGGAAGAAGATGTGGGTGAGATGGGATATCAGGGGGATGACGGCCGTCATAGAGGGATGCGACTGATTCTAAGTGATCCCGCGGCTGAGGAAAGACAGAGATGGCGGAACGAGAAAATGAGGGCCATGAGCCCGAGTAGGAACGAGCAGGGGGAGATCCCATGGCAACCGTACCGGAAATACCGAAAGAACTGGAAGAGAGAATCTGGGAAGTGATAGGCTCAGAGGATGAGCCCATCGAGGATGTCGCGAGAAGATATCGATCACGGCATCCTGGAGAACGAAGAGAGGAGCCTTCTGGGCCTGGAACGAGGAAAGGGGAGGGAGCGAGCGAGGAGGCCGAACGGCTCAAGAATGTCATCCCGTCAGATGCGCCATCGAAATACGCGAGAAACCTCGAGGTGTGGATCACGGATTGGCGCGACTTCCACACTCGGATGGATCAGACAAAGCATCACCTCGCGGTTCTTTGCAGGGGAATCACGGATCTCGTAGTCTTCCACTGCACCTGCTGGGATGAGAATGCCTGGCAAAGGGAATATGATGAATATTTCAAAGATATTGGGAATCAACTACCAGGGCTCACGATAGCCCTCAAGATATACGGAAAGAGACATCCTAAGCCAGTGATATTGATTGACGGGACTGTTATTCAGCTGAAGCTTCCATAGTCAGGGCCGCTCCCAACGCCGAACACAGCCGATGTGTTCGCCGAGAAGTTCGAGGCCATCGAGAGGGAGATCGCGGCTTACCGGAAGGCGCATCCGGACCTGATGCTGGATGACGGGGACATCGCCTACAAGATAGGGAGAGGCGACGAATACCAGGATCTTCTGAAGGAGCTGGATAAAGCGATGGAGTAGAACCTAATAAGTCAGAAGAGATGATTGGAAATTGGCTGGTTCGGAAGAAATCGATACAACGGAACAATCTGGCAACCGCGACGAGAACGCCAATATTCTCAGGGTAAGCAATTGGTCCAATCGGAAATGGCATAGTCTGATTCAAAATTGACCCCCGGAGCCCGCGCTTGCATTTGAAATCTTCCTGTCAGATGCTCGTGCAAGCATGGGAGCATGAAACTTGCCCTCACATCTGTTAAAATTAGTATCTGTATTAATTTTAACAAATCGTTATAATCGGTTGATTATTGATGATGGGAATTCTTTATATTGGATTCAGTATTCCATATGTTCAATCGATTCTGGGGAGAATATGAGCAAGTCTGAATTGATAAACAACAAGGGCATGATTGAGCTGAATAGGAGAAAATACAGCCGCGCACTTGAATTATTTAATAAATCAATCGAAGCTGATCACGAACACTCCTTTCCTTGGGGCAATCGGGCTATCGCGCTTCTCCACTTAGATAGACCGAATGAGGCATTGGAGTCTGTTGATCATGCAATCTCTATTGATGCTTCAAACTCGAAGTTTTGGAACACAAAAGGAGGAATATTATTCCGAATGGGGAAGATGGAAGACGCCGAGAAATGTCTTAGAACAGCCATCGAGATACAGCAAGATAATGATGAGGCTTGGTCAAACCTGGGTACAATATACCGATTCAGACAGGAATGGGATGATGCGAATGATTCCTATGATCATGCATTATCAATTAACAGAAAATCGACAGTTGCATTAGTAGGAAAGGGGCAAATTGAAAATCAGTTGGGAAAATATGACGAAGCCATTAGATTGATTAACAAGGCTCTTGAAATTGATAATCTCGATCCGATAGCTTGGAATGAAAAAGGATATTCTCTATCAATGAAGGGGGAGCTTCTTGAAGCAGAGAAATGCTTCGAAGCGTCGCTTCATATTGATCCAGATTTTGCAGACGCCATCGGAAACAAAGGCGAGATTTCGAGACGCTTAGGAAAGATTCAAGAAGCAGAAAGTTATATTAATAAAGCTATTGAAAAACAGCCAAATAATGCAAATAATTGGAACAACAAGGGAGCGCTCCTTGCTGCTACAGGAAAGTTGGAAGAAGCTTTGCATTTTTTCAATAAAGCACTCGAAATTAATCCACAGCATCTGGATGCACTAACAAACATGACTGGAATTCTTGGTGCATTAGGAAGGTTCGACGAAGCTGAAAAGGCACTTCAATCTATTTCCTTTGAGGGTGAATGGAAGAACCTTCAGTTGCCAACCCTATATTTACCAAAAGAATCTCCCGATGTTCCCCCATCTAAGGACATTCGCCCCGATCTTTCCGAATTCTATTCTGAAATAATAAAAAGTTCGCTTGTTGCTCTTAGAAGTTTTCAGGCGTCCAAGCCCGTTTATGTTAAAGGATTCATTGAGGATAACGATATTGGTTTGAAGGAAACCGATTTTCGTGATGATTTCAAAAGATTGATGGAAATGAGATATGAGAATACAAATGCCGAGTGCAAATATGGAGATGGGCTTTCAGATATTAGGATTCAAAAGGCAAATTCCCAGCTAGAGTCAATAATATTCGAATTCAAGATTTGGGGGAGAAACGATTATCTCGATGTCGTTGCCCAGACTAGAAAATATGTGACTTCATTTGAGAATTGTGCAATCATAATAATGATTAATCCAAAACGGAAAACTCTTGACAGGGAATATCCGGAGAAGATAATCCTTGACCAAGAATCCTACATTAATGGCACTCTTGAGACCAAGCCTTTCATGAGGAATTCAAATATGGACCATTACAGCTCAGAACATAAGACTGAGACGGGAAAATCAATCAAGATCTTCCATTTCATCCTTGACATATTCCAGTGAGGCCCCAGCGACATCCGTCAACCATTATGCCCCCCCCATCGCTGAAATAATCGATATAGTTGTTATGATTCGATAGAGAGTTACGGTCAGTGGGAGAGAGTAATATTCAGTTCGTAACGCTTATCTCTTTCGGAATGATTCTGACGATGGAGGGGAATGGCTCTTGCCCTGATTATGAAGACGCTCTCTCAAGTGAAATCACCTAGTGACTCAGGTAGGAAAAAAAGACCCTTTGCTGACATTTATAGCATCGCACTTGCTTATAAATGCGCTAGACCATTGGAGAGGGCAAATGAAAAAGGAATTGCGACAATCAAGAAGAGAAGCATGGGCTACCAAGTTCATTTCTTACTTTGGCTTCCGAAAAATCGCTATGACCGCCGATATCTAGGAATTCGCGTTGCGATTATCCTTTTCGCCTCAATCGTTATTACGACTGTATTTTTTCTCCAGGGGCTTTCCATCTCATCTTCGATATTGATCCTAGTGAGTTCTTTGTTCGTCACTTTATTGGCTATTCGGTTCTGGTGCAGGATATATTCGAGTCATATTAGATTCTGGGAACATTGTACCGGCTTTCTCGTAATTGATCCTAAACTGAAGCGGATAATGGATAAAGATCTTTATCATGGCTTCTTTAGTGATTATGTAACTCTGGAGGAAGTTCGATTTAGACCGCCAATAGGAAAGATACTACCAGAATTCTTACGGAAAATACTAAGAAATATGCGAATTCAGTCAGCAAGGACGAATCGGAGAATAGAGACTAAGAAACCTAAAACCAACATTGATCGAGAAATTCTGAAGCTACATTACAGATTGACTGGGAGCGAAGAATTACTCAATCCTCTATTAGATGATGAAGATGCAATAACAGTTGAATTAAGAGACTTATCCTACTCGGTTCTTAGGGATTTTAACATTCAAAGAATAAAATTGATTGAAAAGTTGAAACAATATCGGCGAATTGAGATACAAATTGTATCAGGATTGGAGAAGCGAATCGAAATCTATGATCAGTGGCTTCAAATCTGGGCCAAAAAGGGAGTTAGGATAAGATTCTCGCGTTCTAGTGCGTTCATTTCTGCAATCGGAAATTTGATTTTAATATTCCTAAATAGAAGAATAAGTCCCACAAGTCTGATTTCCAGACCTTTTCTTCTCTATTTGATTGATAATGTTTCGGGCGTCCGAGGATTGAAGCGGACCGTTAAAATATATAAAATTAGAATAGAAAGGATTACCAGATATTTGGACAGGATTAATCCGAATTTTAATTCCAATCTGATTAGATTCTGAGTCACTAGGTTCCCAACTAATATGAGCTAATCTCCCTTCCGTGCTCTCAATTAGACTAGCGAATTCAAAGGAAATATGAATGCAAGTGAGAAGAAGATTTGTAGTTCTTCGGATAATGGGTAAGGGGTGGAGTGGTACTGATGGGATCGGAGATGCTGTCTAAAGCTTCATTGAAACTGATCATAATCCTACTTGTAATAGTAATTATCACGAGTAACCTTTATTGGAAATTTACCGACGATTCAATTCAGGCCAACAATCAGATGATGATTACTCTCAGGATGAATAATACCGTATCAGATTTCTATCAGGATTTAAGAGATGTCTATTTGTGGAATATGCCGGAATCAAATGGAATCTTCGAGAACGCCACGAAAAGAAATTTGAATTTAGGTGCAAATCTAGCAAAACACGATATTGGCATTATTAATTGGTCAAGTTTTGGTTGCGTCAATTGGAATTTTACGGAAACACGATATTTTGAATACACTGGAACCCACAGTTACGACGATGCGAGAGCAATTTTACAATTTTTTATTAACGTCTCAGGCGTTCAATCGAATGATTCAGTAACTGAGATAGTTGAAAAGATACTTTGGAAAGTTCATGAATATATCACATATAGTCAGGACATTACATATCGATGCATATCCCCTTGGGAAACCCTTTCATTCGGGTCTGGCGATTGCGATAATTTTTCAATATTGGTGGCGGCATTGTTCGAGTTGGCTGGAATAGATTCCGCAATTGCATCCTATTATCAACAGGATTCTGACTACGGTCATGCGACAGTTCTAATTCATTCGGATGATGTCAGCCTTAATGGAATCCCCTCTTATTCGAATCTAACTGTATTAGGACTTTCAGAAGGAAAATGGATTATCATTGATCCTCAGAGCACAATCGAAGAGCAACATGATTCTACATTTTTCTCAAAATGGCATATCAGAGCTGCGACGGATGTCTGACAAATATCTATGGCTCTGGTGAGAAACTCGGCCAGCAGACCTGAATCCGTCTATGCCAGGGAAGGAGGGTGGCACGACGACGACTCGACGATGACCCCTGTTTTCCTTCAAATCCCCCATTTATTGTCTCATTGCTCCAATGATCATACTGGTCAGCGTATGATGATCTGATAACAATACGGGTAACAATCAATCAATTTCTCTCATGCTAGGAGGACTTTCTCACCAGAGCCAAATCTAATCATTTATTGTAGCTCTTCGAAATCTGCATAGCAGAATGATTGCGGCGGGAAGAAATTTGGATTCAAATCTCTCGGATCAACTGGATGCGAAAACGAATCCACATCCTTAATTCCAATGGCAAATCCTTTTTCGCATCCTTCGAAATATCCGAAGAATTCTTCTCTATCTAGCGCGGAATACTTGCCTAATCTTTTCCAAAGGGCGTTTGGTCTGTCTTCAATGATTTCTCCAATCGTAAATGCGCCGACTATCTTTTGAACCGGTGAGGTAGAATAAACATATACCTTTCTTACGTTAATATTTTTAAATATTGCACGTCTGAACTCATACTGCTTTGTTTCGTTCATTATTGCTTCAGCAAACCTTGGCTTTATCGATAGTAAAATGTTCATCAATACTACACCTCCGCTTTATATCAAGATATTTTTCATGAGAGATCCTTGTGATTGATTGTGGCTGTCCCTTGATTGCCCCTATCTTCACTAGGTCCTTATAATCGACAGGACAGGGTAGGCAAAAGTGCTGAGTGAAGAATAACACCAAGCTCGGCTTACTTGCATGAAAAGTCAGTTCTTTATCAGAATAAGCGGTCCGCTTGACAAGAAGATCCTGAATTTCTTTCTTATTGCCTGCCTGAAAATGTTTCACCATTTCGACTATCCCAATGTGTGTCAGTTGTTTGAGATCACGCGATTGATAAAAAATTACAACATCTCCTGGCTCAATCAATTTCGATTTTGAGTGACAAAGATATGCCTTCTTGATGGTATTGCCTTCGATTATGAACTCGCCACTAAATTCAAGTAACGTTGTTTGTCTGCCAGAAAAGTCTGTGAAAAGTCTTGAATGATACTCCTTTCGGATAGGGATAATGAATTTATTTACTCCTTGGCCATCATAATAACTTGGGTAATACCTTTTCGCAATCTCAAGAGGTGAAAGATCACTACACAATACTCCATCTGGTTGCAAACTTTTTAGAAACACTTCTTCTCCTCTAGAGTTGGAGCCTTGTCGAATAAAACCATATTCCGAAATCAATTTGACTAAAGCATCATCCGAACCGGTTGTGAAATGGGTGATGAACATCTCTTGAAGTCTATTTTTTACTGCATATTCGGACGAGATCTTGATAAGCAACTCACCAATTCTATGTCCCGTCTCATCGACTTTAAGCGTGCATATTTTTAGGCGTTTCATTTTTGTGATTTGAGTATCGCAATCAATGTGCTCATCTTCTTGTTTGAAAATGAGGAGAGCACCTATGCTGCCATCCTCCCGGAAATATGCCCAGCATTCCCTCCCCTTTGCAGAGACCTTTTTCATCCAATCGTCAAATTCAGGGTATCCAAATCTCAAAGAATCGAAAAATGAATCCTTGAGATTCAAATTATGTGTAGGTGTTCTTCTCAAAGCTGGTGGAGACAATAATTTTTTTCTTTCTGAGGTCTTGCCAATCAATTGTATTGCTTGATCTATTGTAAGAACGCGATTTTGGATGCCGAGCTTCTCAGCTTTTCGATGAATGCCTTTATCTTCTGAGATAAGGAAATCTACCGCGTTTCTGTAAATCGAATAGAGGATATCGTTATCAATCTGATTCTTTGTAGCTTCCCGTTCCCCAATTTTGGTGATAAACTCTCGATCTTTCCTGAAATCTGGCGGAGCCTCTATAGATGGATATGCCGCGATTTTAGACAGCATCTTCCGTTTTCTTTCTTCGTTCTTATCTTTCCGAATATCTGTTATTGAAACAGGGTGAATCAGTGATACAGTATTGGTTTCGCTAATTATCCTCATTAGATTCTGGACGTTGTCTGCAATGACTCGGTCATCTTCTCGATTAATAAGGATATTCGTATCGAGAATAACTCTCAAATGCCATCCCTATCCCTCATTATTCTTCTCTGTTTATTTAACTATCGGCATATATTGTCACAATAAGCAATGTGACGAAAGCGATTAATGTATAAAGAGCAGTATTAGGATTTGTTTGGATTGTGATAAATTGAGCGTAATGGCAAGTATTGAATTAGCTAATGCAATAAAATCCTATTATGGAACCTTCAGGGATTACTTTTCACCGCTCATTAGAAAGGCAAGGAAGAGATTAAAGGATGAATATTTCGTATACGACATGGCGTCAGATGGATCATTGCGTTTTTGGCGAGATATCCTCGGCGATAAGTTCTACAATTTTTCGAAGACTCCAATCGAGGACGAGTTCAGAATTCCGAGAATGGGAGACATCATAGAGCTCAATGAATGCAGCGTAAGTGGTTGGTTGCCCTTCTTTCCGGGTAAGATTTGTAGTCAAGATGCGGAAAGGATCCTTAAGGCACACAAAGAAATGTTTCCCGAGAATCATGACTTTGGATTAGAAGAGGAATTAGCACTTCGAAATGATACGGATGTGCTAATGGGATTTGCGAATATCCGTCTACTTCCTTGCAATCATCAATACTTGTTAAATGCTTCCGGGACTTTTGGATGCGCTGGAATTCCTATCTTGCTCAGTGAGAGACTCTATCAAGAGAAAATTGAGGAGCAACTTGCAAAGGAGGGGGTTCTTTCTGCAAAGATTGTTGGCACTTTAACTGATTTACCATCGGACTTACAGAACAGAATGGATCGAATGTCATTAAAGAGACTCGGGTCGATTAAGAGCGGGACTCCTCGGATTGTCTTGAAAGTGGATGAAATTAAGAAAATAGGACAGGGGGGCGAAACGGCAGTTCATGCGTGGACTCAGTTTATCGAAAAGAAACATAAATTTAGTGCGTTGATGAGTAGTATCTTCTATGCAAATCAGTTGGATGACATCCAGAAGGCTGTTAATATGGTTGCAAATTACAAGCAATTTTTAGAAGGCGAATTAATTGGCGGAGATTGGGAATTCGGTATTGAATTCGATGAAAAGAGAAATTGGTTCAACGAACAATACACTCGATACGAAAATATCGATCCAACGCAGCTCTTTCTGATGTATTACACGAGTCCGTTCGGCAGACCTATGAAAAAACCTTGAAAGGATTCTAATCCGCTCTCGCCCCCCATCTATTTGGAAGAGCGCGTAATTGGAACAAAGCGATTAGTATGCTCCCGACGGTGCGGAAGCTTGAATCATTATTCGTGATTATTTTATACCCAACTAATTGACCCTCGACATGATTCTTCGAAATGGAATGTTTTCATCTTGACTTAAGAGCCATTCTAAGTGGATTTTTTCCCAAAATATTGGTATTTTCACCCTTGAGACTCTTGAGGGTCGCCTACCCTCAAGGCAGTCCCAAGCGAATTTCGGGCATTTTTCTTGCGTGAAATGCTTGAACTTCCTTGGGCTTCGTATTTCAATGCTTGAGATCGTTTGGGCTTTTGAATAAGTAATAGATCCCAGGCTTTGGCTTGGGAAAAAGAGCCTTTCTTCATGCAATTCTCTCGGTTGGAACCTCGGGGAATCTCGGGCTTCACTAGTCCCGAGGTGGTCCCGAGGTACTTTACGAGCCTTAGAACCTCGGGCTTACCTCGGACTACGTCGAGAAAAGGTCGAGAAACCCGGGGGGTTTTAATTTATCATGACCTCGGGCTTTACCTCGGGGTAAACCCCGGGAAAAGGTCGAAAAGAGTCCTAAGATGCGATATATCCTCGAATCACCCTATCTCAACGGGGAATAAAATGCACTCCATTAATGAGGGCCCAATAGCTTTCTTTGAAGGAATCGACGATGCTGATATTGGAAAGGCGCTTACACATTCTTCTTTCAAGGGAGCAACGGGAGGAAAGGGAGTAGATAACACTCGATTCGCCTTCTTAGGTGATGCCGTTATCAATCTTCTCGAAGCAGAGCGATTATTTCATGAGAAGGAGGAACTGCCCAAAGGTCTTATGACAGATCATAGGCAGAAGTTGGTCAGTGATGATGCATTGAGCAAACTCCTGAAAAGAATACTTAAGTCAGACTATCAAATCAAATCTGTCGAAAACCATGCGTCTGGCGTGAAAGCTAAAGCAACAATTGTTGAGGCGTTATTCGGTCTACTATTTGAAAAGAAAGGTATCGAACCTTGTCGGAGACTATGGAAAAGCATGAATGAGGACTCATAATCATTCTTCTTCAGATGAGATTTCATCGAGAAGCTTGGAGTATTTATTAGCCTCGATTCCAAAATCAATTTTACCAAACTTCATCTCAGTTAATTTCTTTTGAGCTTTCTTACGACCATTCTGCAATTCTTTGGAATCTATTCCATAGCTTTGGGAAGCAGTAGCTTCCATAAATGCAGTTAATGTATCACAGCCACTAATCAAGGAGCCGTCAACGCGATTAGGGAATTTTTCGTCATCAAGAGAAATGAAATCGTCATATGAACCAACAAACTCTTGGGTTTCTTTATCTTTATCTGTATAGCGAAGCATTTTCGGATTGAAAGCTAAATGCCTTATCTCCCAGTGCCAACTAGATGGAAGCAAAGGAAGGAGCTTTTCTTCCATTAATGACTTCTCAACGTCCTCGAGATTCTTATTGATAAATTGAACATTCTTCTTGATCGGATTAATAACGTCCCGCGTCAGTACTTCAGGTAAATCATGGAAAAGACCTGAGTAGAATGTATTGCGTCTTGTCGATTCATTCTCTCCAACTTCTTTGCTGTAGAGATATGACATTATCCCAACAAGATACATATGACCCAGGACAGATGTCGGAGGAATCCTCGGGGTTTGTGACCAACGTCTTTGAAATCTCAACTGACCACATAGATCAATAAAACCATACGTGCGTTTCTTTAATTCGACTTTCTTTACGCCGATAAGATCATAGTGATCTTCAATTGTATTTTCAATATCTTCTTTGGTTCTATCAAGACCATAGACATGGGGGTTGCAGTCATAGATTATTCTGAATTCCCAGTCAGTAGCTAAATAATGAGCAGCCTCAAGAATCCTTCTCGGAAGATTCTTTTGCTTTGACCCAGCAAGATACTTTTCAAAATCATCAATAAATTCAGGTTCAAGATCTTTGATTTCACTTTTAACAGTTTTAATTACATGGTTATTCAGTTCGATCCTATCAGATTCCTTCTTCATGAGTCTGTAAATCAATGGGGGTTTAAGATCTGTTAATACAGCTCTCTGGAGAAACTCAAATATCCCGCCTTCGATTAACTCTATCCAAATCTTGTCACTAGGTTCTTTGAAATCCTCTTCGAATTTTGCAAGAACAAATGCAATTATTGCTTTGTGTGATTGCTTATCGAGTTCAGTGAATTCAATTGGACGAATATGATCATTCCATCGAAGCATTGTCGCAGTTCTAAACAATTTATCTATTAGGCTGAGATTGACCATTTCTATCCAATCTGTTATTAAGATTACATCTATATCTTCCTATTCTGAGAACCTGGAGCATACTGCCCTTAAAAATGCGTTTCCAAGCATCAAAGACCCTAATCAATTGGGTTCATGTTGAAATGAGAACTTAAATCTGGGATAGCTTTGTATCAATCTTATAAATACCATACAATCGATTGCTCATAGAGTGAGTGAGGAGAGAATGGGGGTATCGCAGGATAGCTCAAAGAACGGCTCTCAGATTTTATCGGGCGACATGATAGAGAATATCGCAAAATGCGATGAAAATGAGTGCAAACAAAATTGGAATATTCCTGAGGATTATTCTGAGGAGCTTCGCCGACGAAATTGTAATCTTTTAAATGAATGGGCTCCAACTATACGAAACATAAAATTGATCTATTTAGGAGAGTCTCCACCAGACAGTGGTAGATACATATACGATATCAATTCAAAAATCTCATCGAAAAGCGGATCTCTTCTGAGCAGGATATTCGTTGAAATGAATGACACAAGGAGACTTAAGGAGCTTGGTGAAAGGGATCAAAAAATTGACCCTAAATGGAAAAAGGATCTGCTAATCGACCTAAGGAAGCAAGGAATCGCAATAATTGATTGTTGTCATTGCTCGATCAATAAGCATAAGAGAGAGAATTGGGGAATACAGAGAAAACAGAATGTTAATCCGCTCCTGGATGTGGCTTCTCATTGTTTTGATAAATATGCAAAGTTGCTAATCAAGAAGATGCCAAATGCAAAAGTAGTGCCAGTATATGACATCCCCCGCGAAATATGGAATCGATTCCAAGAACAGATATAATGAAATTCCGTGAGTGCTTCCGCCATCATGGGAGCATCGAATGCTTTCACTAGAATCGACTTTGAATGCCGGTCATATCTGATTTCGCAGTTTAGGTTATCGGAGAGAGCACTCAAAGCCTTGGCAGCCTCACGTTCACTCCTTCTCGAAACCGCTCTCCCTAAACTTGAGGGTCCTCGCATTCTCCGTCACTGTTTGAACCGTCTTGTCCGGCGCTCCCTTCTGGAACTTGGCGTGGATCTCGAGCGTGACCGTTAGCTCTGCATCTGGCAATGCAACTAAATGAGAGATGACTTCAGACGCTATCTGCCCAGCGTCTCGGCCAACTCTCTCAGGGTCCAGCGCAACCGAGCCATGGAACCGCTTCGGCAGCTCTCCCTCAGGTTCAATTGGCGGCTTTATCTCGCTCTCTCCTCCAGCATTCTCCCCTCCCGGTGGCTGTGATGGCCAGGATGGCGGGAACGGTGCGATGTGCTTCTCTGCAATCTCAGGTTTTACCAGTACACTTGTCCCGTCGACGAGGATGCGCTGTGATAGTGTCTGCCAGGTCAACCCGAGGTACTTCTCAGTCGCGTCCTTGCCCGCAGCGTAGGCAAAGTACTCCTTCGTTTTTATACCGTCCTGGATGGCCGCCGTCAGCACATCGACGTTGGCGAGCCTGCTGAGGTACAGGTAATTCGTCATGTAATCCCACAGTTGTTTGAGATCAATCGAGTCCTTGTCCTTCCAGAGATACCTATCGAGCTCGAGCTTAAGGTTCACCGGCGACCAGTCAGTTATCAGATGATCGGGCACGGCCTTCTTGCTCGCCCTCGCCACAATGTCACCGTCATGGCTCCCAGTGAGGCGCGTCACGTCCCAGCGGACCTCTCCAGGGCCCGATTCTGCTGAAACGTCCTGGCCGGGCACGAGAAGCCAGCAGTAAGCTTCCACCATCTTCAGCTTGACTGTGCTCTGAGCCTTCTTCTCGCTCTCGGTCGCCTGTTTCTTCTGACTGGTGCTGAGACCGAGCGAGTCCTCCTCGTCGATCACCTTCTGCCAAGCCATATGCATCCTTATCTCCTGTAGGCAACTGGCAATCGCGTTGAGGTCGGGAGCGAGAAACAGCAGGGTGTTCTTGTGGATCCTCGGACCGGAGCCCCTGGAATCGAGGATGGCTTTGGCCTTGATTATCGCCGGGGAGTCGAGGCTCACCCGGTCCGCCCTGTGGACTTCCTGCGGGCCCAGTATTACGAGGCGTGCTTCCTGTTCGTCCGGCACTGATGCCGGATCGGAGGTCACATGCACCCTCGCGAACGCTCCTCTATCCCGGATTTCCTGGAGACGCTCTATCAAATCATTCTCGACATCGATCTGGTCTATCATCGCCGCTTTGTTCTCGACGGTCCTTCTCAGGTTCGGTCTGGTGTCATACCAGTACCTCTTCCCGTCCCTGTAGAGGAAAGTCAGCTTGTCCGTCAACCGACTCAGGGCGTCGGCGTAGACTGCTAGGTTGTCGTCCGGCTGAGCTACCCCAAGGCGTATGTTGATGTCCTCGATGCCCCGGAGGTTCTGCTGTCTTACGCTCGGCGCGCTCCCCAAGAAGATAGTCCTTGCTACCCTCCTCGCGCCCATCTGTGCCCCTATGCGCTTGACCTCTTTGTCGATCCTTGCAGGCTCGCTCTGCTCGCCGTCGACGTCGTTGTCGACGACGATTGACCACTCAGTGCCCACGTACCTCGTCAGCTCGTCCCGTATCTTCGGAGCGTAGAGCGGGAGGTTCGAGGGCATGATGAGGTAGCTCTGGTCGCTCTTGGTCCAAAGTTCGTTGATAACCAGGGCCATCAGGCGTAGCACGCCCCTCGTCCGCTGGAACTTCTCCAACGTCGCCCAATCCTCATAGAGCCGATCAAAGAACTCCGGGTGGAAGGGATATGCTGCTTTCAATCGGTCGAGATATTCCTTCTCCTTGCACTTTGTGGGGAACTCAGCGCTCTGATCCCTGTACATCTTGTGGAAGGCCGAGCACGTGTCGTCCCTGTCCTTCTCGCTCGAGATCTTGCTGAACAAGCGCCGTCTGACAATTTCAAAACTCTCGATATGCCCGACGGGCTGCCAGATTGCCTCCACTCTGCCGAAGGTATGCTCGATTCGAGACAGGGCGGCCTCTCCGCCCTCGCCTCCAATTTCGATGTCACTCGCAGGTATGCTTGCCACCAGTATGCTCGTCCCGCTCTTCTTCACCGCCTCCGTTAGGTTCTGAACGAATGTCATGTTGCTGTCGAAACTGCCAGACGGAAGACCTTCGACCTTGTAGATGTTCCTCGAGTAGGCCACGAGCTCATCGATTAGAATGAGGCAGGGTCCGTACTTCTCGAACAGCGCCGTTAGGTTGTCGCTGCCGGGGGCCACACCTTTCTCATCAGCGTTCCTTACGAGATCATAGGCTTCCTTGCCGCCGAGTTGCACAGCCATCTCGCCCCACAGAGTCGATACGGTGATTCCCTTGTACTTCGGGTGAGAGCGCTTCTGCGTGGCGTCGAGAGCTGTGCCCACGAGGACCGCCACGGCGCACTTCGGCATTTCGGCGACCTTGGCTTCATTCATCAGCTCCGGGACTCCCGCCATCTTCTTCGGTTCCGTCCCGTTGAACATATGGTAGAGGGCCAGTAACGTGTGCGTCTTGCCGCCACCGAATGATGTTTTTAGCTTTACGACAGGCTCGCCACCAGCACCAGTAACACGTTCCAGCGCCGACTTCAACAGGCGCTTCATCCCCTCGGTTAGGTACGTCCTGGCGAAGAACTCCGATGGATCTTGGTACTCGGGCTGTGCGCTCCCCTTTAGAACCTCAGACATGTCTGCTGCGAACTGTGCCTGCTGGAACCTCCCTGAGGAAACATCATCATGCGGTATCGCCACCTTGCGCCACGGTTTCATGCTCATTTCTTACTCCTCCTTTCCACTTACACGTCGAGGACCTTCTGTGGCCCAGTCCCGGTGATCCCCGCAGCCTTGCGTTGGATTTCGGGCCAAGAAGTCACCAGTTCATTATAGGCTATTGCTTCGTCAATCATTCCCTTGCTCTCACAGATATTGAACAAGTGATAGGCTAGATTCTTTGCATCTTCGCTCTTGCCGCCGAGGCGGGTAACAAGCTTCGCTGCCTCATCCTCACCCATTTGAAGTCTCTTTATCAGATGCTGAGTACATTCCCATAGTGTCAATCTTCGGTCGGTAACAGGGTCCCAATCGTCGGGGTATTCTTCTCGCACTTTTATCGAGACCTTTCCCCCACGGCTCACGAGGATGCCAGCCCTCGACATACCTTCCACGGAGGTATTTTTGGCCTTCGAGAGCGTTTCAGCTCGACCGAACTCTCCCTGCAGCATGCCGAATTGCTCGAACCACTCAATCATGAACTGGGTCTCCGAATCTATGTCCCCTATGCCGTGCTTCACCAAAGACCTGAGTTCCTGGTTGATTAGGGAGAGGGCGGTTCTCACTGACATCGAGGAGCCGTCCGATTCCACGATCTTCGAGTACCTGCTGTACATGGCAATTCCCGGACCAATCGAGGCTTGCGCGAGATCCACTGGTGCGATGCTTGTCTGCTGAAGCTTCTTCAAGGCGTCCGGTAGCTCCTTCTTCATATCAGAGAGAAAATCACTGCGCCTTGCGAGCGGGGCATCCGGTGCTCTCAGCCTGCACGCCAACACGATATAGGAAGCGAGAGCATTGGCACCCATCGAGACCATGCGCCACTTTTGGGAAGCCCTCACGGGCCAGGTGCTCGTAATCTGAAACCCTGCCTGGATGAGCGACTCCAGCAGTGTTTCCCAGGCAGTCGTGAGCGTAACAGCGTCTCCATCTCCCTCATCTCCCTCTGATTCCTCGGACTGTTTGAAGGCATAGTAAACGGTTATAGGGAACCGAACGTCTAGTCTCTCCTTAAGCGAGCTGAACGTCTTTTTGAAGCCGCCCTCAAAATGATTCTTGGCCTTCTTGCTGTCCCCATCGAACCGATACGGCGTCGCGACCAACTCCGGCTTCTTTGGCGTCAGCATGGTGCTGAACATGTCCGGATAAAGCGAGCCGATGGAGTGTCTCAACCAGACATAAAAGAAATCCGAAAGGTCCGAGTATCCGATGTTGTCATAATACGGTGGGTCGGTGCTGAGAAGAATTGACTCCTGCTCCCATGCGGCGTTAGCAGCGTCGAGTTGTTTTGCATATCCGGTCTTCGCTTTCGCAATGGGAACGCGTTCGATTGCTCGTGCAACAATCTCCACCTCGTTCTCCCAGGTAATACCCTTGTTAGCGAATGGATTGGATTCACAATAATCCCAAACCATCGGGATGGACTGCCTTCCAAAAAGATGCATAGCTTGTTCCCCACTTGGTTTCCATGTACTAAAAGCGCAATTGAAATCCGCCATCCGATCTATCGCGAACGCAAGAAACGTCGCTATGGCGTCCGCATAGGCCGTCGCCCCAGACCCACCCTTGTCCAGCGTCATATTGTCGTCCTTCATCCCCCTATCTGCAGCGTCTTTCAGGACCTGTTTTCTAACTGCTGGAATCAGCCCGCTGAACGTAGAGAGAGCGGCGAGTTGGCGTGGTGTGAAAAGATGACTGTGTTTCACAACTCCATATGATTGAACACGAAAACCAAGTGCAAACTCTGGCAGATCTGTTTCAGGAGACCACGCCGGGAGAGCTTTATTGACAATTTCTTTCTGGTCATCTGTTGGGGTAACATAAATCCTTCCACGATCCCCTTCTGCTACCACGGCAATCAAGTCCGCACCCAATCGATTGGCTCTGCCTTCAGCCCGAATGTGTGCGAATGGAACTGGCTGGTGGCAAAAGATACAGATTGCTCCCCTGCGTGTTACCGTTCCTGGAGCGGATTCCCCGGATGTCTTCGTTCGATAAGTTATCTCTTTTGAAGCTTTCTCGATAATCGGTAGAATACTGACTTTCTTCTCTCCTTTTGTAGCCAATGAAAACGACCGTACCAACGGCATCGTCGCGCCGCATGCCGGGTTCGGACACTTAACCGTCCTCGCCCACAACCATGCAATCACGGTCGCCTCTTTTCCATCAGGTAGCTGTGCCTTCGGATATAGATGCCCAATCTTCTGTTCCGCTTCCTGGCGCATCCACTCTCCGTAATACTCCAGGTCAGCTACAAGCCCATCCGATCCCTTCCACTTCCTTCTCTCCAGGTTCTTCTGCTTCCGCGCATCCGGATTCACCGGCGGCATTTCGAGGAAGCGCGGAATAATCTCGATGTAGCTCTTCGTGATTAACACAGCCACAGGATTCAGGTCGCTTCCATGCACGGTCAATCCGAGACGCTGGCCTTCAAGTGGAATCGAGCCACCGCCGCAGAATGGGTCTATGAGGACCGGAAGCTTTCCGCCAGTATGGTGCATGATTTCCCCGTAGGCTTTCTCGAACGCCTCCGGGTGCTCGTGAATGTTCTTCTGGCAAAGGTCGCGGATGATGCCGAACAAGCGTTTCCTTTCCATCTTGATAGCGTCTTCTGACTCCCCTGCAAATTCTGGATTTGAAGACGGATCGTCAACGAGAGATGCAAATAGCATCACCCTCGCGCACGGTAATGGTAGTCGAGCCCACCATTGATGGATACCTTTCGGGTGAGGACCTATGCCGGGCATCTTGTCGTATGCAGATGCGTCGTTGATTGCATCCAATGGAAGCGCAACTTCTATCAGTTTCTTTCTTTGTGGCATCAAGACGGCGCCTCCCCCCGTTCGCATAGTTTCTTGATGTCGAAGTTGACGCTGACGGTATCGAATGTGGGTTCGATCGTGAACGGCTTCCTGATGTACTTGGGCTCCTTTGCTCCGTTATCTTCAATGAGCACGATTGCGAGGATGAACCTATCAGGCTTGTTCAACCCGGTTCGTATCTCATTGCTACTAATCGTCACAGTCTGGGCGTCCTTTTGACGCCCCTTGACCTCGATGAAGTACAACTCGCCGGTTGATGGCACCTTGCTCTCGACATCGTAGCCGATCTTGAGCTTACCGACGTCCTTCGGTTCTCGGCCAAGCTTCTTTTCCGCAGCTATGACTGCATCGATAGCCAGCTGCTCCACTGCATCTCGCTCGACCCCACCCAAATCCGGATTTACCTCAGCCCCAGTCAGGGAAGCGAGCAAACCCATCGGAATGACGAGCGCACAGCCAATGATGTACGGCTGCCGTATCTCGACGTGGCGCTCCTTGTCGAGCTCTACCTTTCGCTCGGTCAATCGTGCTTGGAGGTCGTCGGCGCGCTTCCGTGCATTCCCTGAGGACAATCGCGTATGCTGACCTTTCAACTCACGAGCCTTCAGCTCTTCGCATTGCTGATCCCAATAGGCGATCTCCTTCGTCAGCCGGGCCTTGACAGCGTTCCAGGTTCTGTCCACCAGCTCCTCCCGGCTCTTCTTCGTTTCAATGTAAATCTCGGGGAGGACGTGGCTTGAGGCAAAGTCGAGAGCATGTTTCTCGGCAAACCCTGAAAGAACATCAGGGGTCAGCGCCTTTGACACTATGGAAAGCTGCTCGCTTGTCAGAGGCTTGTAGTCCAGATACGGAGCATAGCCGGCGTTCCAGAACTTCCCCTTGCCGTCCATCTCGACGAAGTTGAGCTGCTTGCATATCACACACTTGTTCCCTCCGGAATCGGTCCTCGCATCCAGGATTTCGCTCTGGATGTACCACAGCGCTCGGGGCTCCGTCCCCTTGTCGCGTTCGTCCAGAAGGATCGCGCCGTCATCGAGGACCCGGGGATTCCTATCGTGGACAAGCTCGATCGTCGCGTCAAGCAAGGGATGCCCCGGGCTGAGCAGTTCAGCGGTAGGCTTCCCTGGAACTGTGATCAGCTCCTTCTCGAAGGTGATCCGCTCATACTTGTCCTGGAGCTTCGCGTGCCTCGGAAGCTCCTCGGCCCTGTGCTTGAGGGCGGCGGGGACGTGGGAGATCTCGAACCGTTTCCCCTCGCGGTTATGTATAGTCCCTCCGATAGACTGGAACGCCTTGATGAAGAATGCCTGGATGAACAGCGGCTGCAGCTTCCGTGCTTCAGCTCTCTCCAGCTCCTCCTTGATGTGGAGCACGTCGCCCCAGGCCATCGAGTCCCTAGAAAGCGCAGCCTCCTCGAGGAGGTCCTTGATTCGCTTCCGGTCCCAGGAGTTGTCGATCTTCTCGTTCTGTCGCGCGCGAACCTCAGGCTGGTCGCCATAGCGAATCGCCTCAAGGATGAGGTCCCTGAGCTCCTTGGCTTCGATTACGCGGCCGAGCACATCGAAGACGCAATCCCCTAGTGCCGCGCGTTCCCTTTCGAGCTTCTCGAAGACCCTCTGGAACACCTGACCCTCGCGGGTGTCTTTGGCCACGAGGTTCCACATGTGGCAGACCTCCGTCTGGCCGATCCTGTGGATACGCCCGAACCTCTGCTCCAGACGGTTCGGGTTCCAGGGGATGTCGTAGTTTATCATCAGGTGTGCCTGCTGGAGGTTTATGCCCTCCCCAGCGGCGTCGGTCGCGACGAGCACCAGCACATCCTTGTCGTTCTGGAACTTGGATTGGAGATAGCGTCGTTCATCCCGGTTCATTCCACCATGGATGTTGACCACTGCGTCAGGCCTCCCGAGCAGGGACCGGATCCTGGTGGTGATGTACGTCATCGTGTCCCTGTGCTCGGTGAAAATGATGATCTTGTGCATCCTGGAGTCCGTCCCGTAGAGCAAAGGCTCGTCTTTCAGGACCTCGGACAGCTTCTTCCATTTTCCGTGGTTGTTCGAGGCACGCACGGCCTGGGCCTGAGCCACCAACCTGCTGAGGGTCGCTATCTCAGCCTCGAGTTCTGGGATTGTTTCAGCTGCCGTGACATGGGTCGAGACTTCGGCCTCCAGAACTTCGACCTCGTCCTCCTCATATTCGTCCTCGTCAATCTCCCCCTCGTCATCAAGACTCAGCTGTCCTCCATTGACAGGTACATCAGTGGTCTTTCTCTTTCCTTGCTTGATGTCATCGAGCTCCTTCTTCAGGTTCTCGTGCCGTCTGTTCAATGATTGGTAGATGGCTTCTGGGCTAGACGCCAATCGCCTCTGGAGCCCGGTCATGGCGAAGCCCACTATTGCGCCCCTCTTACCTTGCCCCTCACGCGCCAGCCGTTCGACCCGCCCCATCTCCTCCGAAACATACTTTGTGACAGAGTTGTACAGCGCCATCTCCTCAGGGGCGAGTTCGTACACGGGCGTGTATGCCTTGCGTTCCGGGAACAGGCGTGTCCCGTCGAACTTGACCATCTCTTCCTTGACGAGTCTACGCATGAGGTCCTTCGCGTCGACCTTCTCGCCGTTACGAGGACGGCCCTCGAACCTCTCCGGGTCGATGATCTGCAGGAAGGATTGGAAATCCTCGTCCTTGCCGTTGTGCGGTGTGGCGGTCATTAGCAGCAGGTGACGGGTCTTCTTCGACAGTTCCTTGCCGAGTCGGAACCGCAGAGTCGGCTTCGGCTCGTTCCCGGACCAGGGGCAGCTCATCTTATGGGCTTCGTCGCAGACTATCAGATCCCAGTCCGGCGTCTGTCTTATCTTTGCGAGGAGGGTCTCATCGCGGCTCATCATATCCATGCGACCGATCACCATGTCATAGGTGGCGAACGGGTTGCCGGTCCTGTCCTCCTCAATAGCGGTCCTGCTCACGAGGTGAAAAGGCAGGTTGAACTTCTGGTCCATTTCATCCTGCCACTGTTCCACGAGACTTCCGGGGCAGCAAATTAGACAGCGCTTCAGATCCCCTCGGACCATCAGCTCCTTCATCAGAAGACCAGCCATTATGGTCTTCCCCGCGCCAGGGTCGTCCGCGAGAAGGAATCTCAAAGGTTGGCGCGGCAGCATTGCCTCGTAGACCGCGGTGAGCTGGTGTGGTAGCGGGATGACTTTGGATGTGTGGACGGCGAGCATCGGATCAAACAGGTAGGCGAGTTTTATGCGGTACGCCTCGCTTGCAAGCCTGAACATGTCGCCGTCAGCGTTGTAAGAACGTGCGCCGACCGCGGTGTCAATCAGCCTGAGCTTGTCCTCATCCGACCTGAAGATGATACGGGAGTCAGGCCTGCCCCTTTCGTCCTTGTAATAGACGGAGATGGCCTCGGTGCCTTGCCACTTGACCTCTATGACCTCGACTGTTTGGCCATGGGCAATTCCATCGAACCGAAATCCACGCTTCACATCTTCCAGCTTTACGATACTCACGCCTCCCGCCAATCACTCATTTTTAACATGAAATTCCCAGGTAAAATCTTCTTCATGGTAAGCGGTCAGATTAAATTTCTTCTAGGCAAGTATGTGCGGCATACATGTCATCAGAAATGTCGCCAGAGAGGACGTCCTTTCGTGAAGTACAGGTTTCGAATATTGTTTTCAAGCCATTCACCCACCATCGAAGAGCCTTTGCAGATTCTCTTTGAGCTATATTAAGCTGAACCAGAGAAGGAATCGAGGAATCAGGGATTTCAATCGTTCTGTTGACTATATCAGAATCCATGATACGATATTTTCATCATCATATTGCTCTATCTTATTCATCTCGATGGATTCACAAGTAAATGGGAGCATGATTCTTGAGGGAATCGATTTTAAGTCTGATCGGATTGGGAACATTAAGTGGGCTCACCCAGATTCGAATCTGGACTACTAGCCTAATTTCAGTTTGGCATTATTGAAAATTTAGGAGAACGCACCAACCCTCTTCAATCTTATTTTTTCTTAGATTTCATTTTCCACGTTTGATGTATGCCAAGCTTTCCAGCTTTAATGAAAAGATCAGGTCTCTCTTCCAAAATCCATTCCAATTTAATAAAACACGGCACAATTAGTGCATTAGGATACTTTGGGATCTGGCAGAGATCCATTAGTATGTTGAGTGAAAATTTATTGAAACAGCCTTTAAAGTATTCTCTTATATCATCCTCATCAGTGTCATCTCTCGGCGATAGACACTGGCAGACATCGAGAAATGCACATCCATCGTTCTGCATTGCATCTAGAATAAGTCCTTTCTTTTTAATTGTGTAATTCTTATCAGACTTCTGTTTTAAAGCTTCAATATCCTTTTTGAGTTGTTTATCCCCGTAGTTATCGAGAATATCTATGACGGGATATGCGACACTTTGATTGCTAAACCTTCCTGGGTTCTTCCTATTCATGAAATAGCTCTTCTCATCAAGATTAGCTTCCCCCAGCAGGATCAGGTTTAATCCTATCTTATCTTCTGGCGCACCATTATTGATGCAAATGCATTTCTCTTGCCTTCCCTGATTGCTACAGCTGACCCCGAATGCTTTTACTCCATTGCAACCAGAGCAATTTTCGATTTCGTTGATCATTTCTTTCTTGATGATTTCTATCTTGACCATTATCTCTCAACCCGAACTAACCTTCTTTTATTGCCTGAGCACCCAACATGAGTAATGAAATTATTTCAAAAGCGACAAGGGGGATCACAAACCATTCAACATGGTTCGATTGAAGTACTGGGTAGAAAGCCCACAACACAATATCTCCGACAAACCAAGAGATTAAACCTCCAATGAATGCACCTGCCCTCATTTTCTCCCTACCACCATCTCTCAAGATTTAAAGAATATAGCCGTAAGAATCGTTATTAGTGCGGATAGAACGATGGAAAAGAAACCGAGCCAAAACGCAATTTTTATTGATATTCGATAAGAAGGATCAGGATGATTCCGTGCGTATTGAATTCTAGGCAGAATATCACTTAGGCAGCTAAACTCAGCAACTTCCAGATCTGCCCAGTCTCCGAGCTTGGATTTATTAATCCCCAATTTCAATCTTGTTGTCTCATCCATTCTAATTGTGTCAATCTTAGTTGTCCCCAACATGATTCTGTATACCCATTTCTTTTCGCCTTTAAGTCTTAATCCCACAAGTGATTCGTAGTCGATATTATCTCGATTATCTTCATTAATACGAATGTATGCTTTCCTGACATCATCCTCGCCAATTGTGTCAATTGTTAATCGCAGGTTGTGTGTCTTTGTGGACATTTCTTCATCTCCCTAACTTTGCATAAGCGTCAGAAGAATTGGCAGTTTCGAATCGAGCTGGTTAGTGCCGATTGTAATATCTCCCAAGTATGGTCGATTATCAGTATCCCTTAGTTCGACATGAACTGATATTGAACCAATCCTATTACGGTCGATAGCAGCGGCCGAACCGCAATTCAAATTCATGGGGCAGTCCTTGGCAATTCTTGCCCGTTTATCTGACATTGGTGTCATCAAATTCTTTTTTGAATCGAACCAAGAATGTGATACAACAATATCTCTTGCGTCTATCGTTTCGTTTTCAATTGTTACTTGATAAGTTGCCAGTGAGTCACCTATATACGGGATATTCCTCCCGCCTTGAAGCAGACCGTGAATTCGGAGGGTAGCGGTCAACTTTGGAATTACATTCAACCTTTTGCCCTCTTCCACGCCCTTCCCATGCTCCAATAAAGCTTGCTGAATTGCTCCGGATGCTTTTAATGAATCCGCGATTCCATTAAGCTGGATGGAGACTTTTTGAAGATTATCTGTCATTTGGTTAAAACCTTTCATTGCAGAGTCGATCTGATCTTTGGTTGCTTTTTGAATAGCGCTTATCTGTTGTTCGGTTGCTTCAGCTGAACTTTTGGCACTCCGGAGCGAAATCAATATGGCAATTACGATTGTAAATGTGGGAGCAAAAACCTGAAGTAAGAATGTATCTTGAAAATAATAGACGATAAACACGCAAATCAATAAGAATATGATTACCAAAATCATGGCTATTTCGATAATGCCAGTTCGCTTGGGACTATTCAGACCCAATTCATTTCCCCCGATGGACGATTGCTCTCAGCCGAGATAAATGCTTTGCTGAAATGTGTCTGAACAAAATTTAAATGAATACAACTATGGCACGTCCCATTTCATATCATTTCGTCCTAGGAGATCCATTCCTACCTTTCTGCATATGAAATACATCGCAAGAGCTTCAAATGAAGTGAAGACCTTGGAATCGATTTCAAACCTCAATTCATCTCGATCTTCAAATTTCACCGAATCAATGTCATAATCATGTTTAGCAATATTGTTCATTTCTGAAATCAAAGTCAAATTAATAAGTAGATCGTTAGGGAGTATTCCTTTCTGGTCAGCCAAACCTACAATGGTCCCAAGAGGTTTTTTCAAAATATTTTCTATTCTATGTTCATACCGCCTCTTCATTATTGATTCGATATGGGCACAGCTCTCCCTCACCGCTTCTCTTCTGTTCCATCCACCAATGAGGTTCATTAGAGAATATTGAAGGGGACGGTATATGTCCCGCTCCTCTATTGGGTAATAACCACTGTATCTTTGACCATTCGCTCCATAGAATAGACGATCATATCCTATCCCGCCAATCGTTCTTTCTAAAGGTGAAAATGCTTTTCCAAGCTCATCGACTGCCTGATCTTTATTGGTTCTTATTTCATAATCCACGAATAACTTTCGATATTGTTCATGCAGCTTGTTTATCGTTTCGATTTCATTGGGTTGGAATAAATTCGATAAGAGCCTTTCTATCTCAGGATGTTGGAACTGCTGCATATTCTCATAACCAATTGGCCATCTTCTCATCAGGAGATAAGTGTTTGCTGAACGGGGGGAGAGTGCATACGTCTGTGACGCTAAGAGAGAGGGAGAGAGAAGGTCATGGATCAATATAGTTAGAAAAATCAGGTCCCAATGATATTCCAAAATACAATAAAGGAAATGGGAGCCTGCAGCCGATTCTAACTCAGGCAGATTTCATATGATCCCGAATGCTCTGGATGAAATCATTTCCATTCTCGTTCACTAGCTCATTTCCCGTTTCGTAGCCCCAGAACAATAAATATCTCTTTATTCTTGAATTCTCGATTAGGAGATTGTTATTGATGTAATCTTCAAGGATTTTCCATTTAGCTCTCATTTGTGATTTGACGCTTGGCTTAACCTTCGTTTTCACAACCTGGATGAACAGGGTCTTTGGCGATAACGGATATCTGTCAACTCCATCATGATAATACCTGGAAACTGCGGCAGTAAGGAATTTTCCGCAGATGTGATGCGGACTAGTAATCGATTCGTCGATTTCAATCACGATGGGGATTTTATCGTTTTTCCATTTCTTGATTATGATATCAACCCAGCAGATATCCAATTGATGAATATTCTGATTTAAGAAGTAATCTGAATTGCAATCGCAATATAGCGGCAGCATCTTCTTCTTGCCATGAATTCTCGGTTGCAACACACATGCCGGATCCTCTTTAATTTCGTACTCATTATCCAACCCATTTTCTCGTAACATATCTCGGATTCTCTCATGAAACGGGTGATATTGGGTCATTTCATCAATCGAACAGGAAAAGACTCCTGAGGTTAATATTAGATTTGATGAGGAACATCCCTCCCCTGGTTGAGAAATAGCTAGAAACGAGAAGTAGTATGTAGATCGAAGTTACTGTATTGTTATGCTCAAATGTGTTTGGCAACACAATTCAATCATATTATCAAAGAAAGCCAATTCCGCGGAAATTGCATTTCTTTTCGGATCGGGACGCCTGATCGATCATCTGATGATTTCTTCATTAGCAATAGAGCGAACTTGACACCCTGGAAGTCCTGTTCCATTTCATCGACCAAATTGGAGATATCGAAGGGAGGATCATTGTAAAGGAAGACGAGGAGATACCTATCTGCAAGATCCGTCTCCAGGTTCAGCTTGAGCAAATCGTTCTTAATGTGGGAGTAGAATCTATCCTTGTCCTTTAAACCCGAACCTCTCGGATATTCCAATTCAATCCCGATTCTATCTGAATCCGGCATTCTGAGGACGATGTCGATTCTTCCTGATCGTCCCTCTCCTGGTTTCAGTATTAACCCGTCCGGTCTCGTATATTTGACGCGGGTGGGAGATTCAGGAATCAATTCATATTCCGTGCGCTTATCTTCTATCGCTCTCGAGATATCCGCGAGAAAATAGCCACGGATCTCATCCTCGCTCCTAAAGGAATAATTGCGAGAGAATTGGATCAATCTGTGGATAGTGGCCTCGACAATTGCATTTGGATTGTTCATAACATCATCTCTTCAATGCAAGCTACTTTTCGACTCCTGGATAATTCCATCCTCTCCCAACCTCACCGTGTTCCACCCGAAGTTCCGCTTCGCGATCGACTCCTCTATCGTCCTTATCTGCTCGTTCCTGCCGCCGACGTAGAGCAGCGACACCATCCTGACGCCCCCGCTCGAGTTCATCCCCTCGAACGCGACGTAGTCGACTGGATGAAGCAGCGTCCGCACGTCCCTCGCGTCGATCTTCTTGCACGCGAACGCCGGCGCCGCGTTCCTAAGCAGCTGCGGGAGCACCCTCCTCTCCACTCTCTCCTTCGCCTTCTTCTTCAGCGCGGA
>Ga0315293_10001034_pt1 | contig 26814 bp, 23 predicted proteins | sample YL17G13_20_MG_FD_203071 | JGI IMG/M metagenome (GOLD analysis project Ga0315293, IMG submission 203071) | Sediment microbial communities from Yellowstone Lake, YNP, Wyoming, USA - YL17G13_20 | ecosystem: Environmental > Aquatic > Freshwater > Lake > Sediment | place: USA: Wyoming | collected...
AATCTTCTTGGCGATGTCATGCGCCAGCTTGGCCGCCATGACATCATCTATTTTTTCCGGCTGGACCACCACCCGCACCTCGCGGCCGGCCTGGATGGCATAACATTTTTCCACCCCTTCAAAGGTCTTGGCCACCGACTCCAGCTTTTCCAATCTTTTTACATAAGCTTCCAGTGTGTCGCGCCGCGCCCCGGGGCGGGCGGCCGAGATGGCGTCGGCCACTAAAACCAGGATGGCTTCAATGCTCTGCGCCGGAATATCCTCGTGGTGGGCTTCGATGGCGTGCACCACCTCTGGAGATTCCCCGGCCTTCTGGGCAAAAAGCGCTCCCAGTTTGGTGTGGGTGCCTTCCACTTCCTGGTCGATGGCTTTTCCTAAATCATGCAAAAGCCCCGCGCGCTTGGCCAGTTTAACGTTCACTCCCAGCTCCGCGGCCAGCATGCCGGCCAGGTGGGAGACTTCCTTGCTGTGCTGCAGTACGTTCTGCCCGTAACTGGTGCGGTAGTGCAGGCGCCCCAAAAGCTGGATGAGCACTGGGGGCAGGCCGTGCACGTCGCATTCCAAAGCGGCTGATTCCCCGTGCTCCCACATGGCGGCTTTGAGCTCCTGCTTGCTCTTTTCATAGGCCTCTTCCACCCGGGCCGGATGGATGCGCCCGTCAGCGATGAGTTTGGTCAAAGTCAATCTGGCGGTCTCTCTCCTTAAGGGATCAAAACTGGAGAGGATCACCGCTTCGGGAGTGTCATCCACGATCAGGTCCACCCCGGTCGCGGTTTCAAACGCCCGGATATTACGGCCTTCCCGCCCGATGATCCTTCCCTTCATTTCGTCGGAAGGAAGTTCCACCATGGTAGTGGTGGTTTCCACCACATGGTCCACTGCGCAGCGCTGGATGGCGGTGGCTAAAATTTCCCGCGCTTTCTTTTCGGCGTCCTTCTTAACCTCCTCTTCCATGCGCTTGATGAGCAAAGCCGAATCCCGGGCCACTTCTTTCTCCAAGCTGGCCAGCAGCAGCTTTTTGGCCTCTTCCTGGGGCAGGCCGGCCACCTTTTCCAGTTCTTTGACCTGCTGTTCACGCACCTTTTCGAGTTCTCCCCGGATACGCGTCAGATTATCTTCCTGTTCCTTGACCTTTTTTTCAGAGGCCTCCACCGCCCGTTCTTTCTTTTCTAAATGATCCTCCCTCTGCAGAAGACGCTTTTCCAAGCCGGAAAGCTCCGCCTTGCGCTCGCGGGTTTCCTGCTCAAATTCCCGCCGCATCTTGACCGATTCTTCTTTGGCCTCCAGGATGACTTCCTTGCGCTTGGTTTCGGCCTCGCGCTTGGCGTCTTCCAGGACGCGCTTGGCGGTTTCCTCCGCGTATTTTAATTTTTGTTCGGCCATCTGGCGACGGATCAAAAGATAGGCCACCGCCAGGCCGAAAATAACGACCGCCGCGATTATCAAATAAAGTAAAATTTCAAAAGACATTTAAATCACATCCTTTCGATTATATTAAGCCCGCATAGCCCTCCGGGCTTCGGCTTTTATAGCGGTGGCTACCGGACGTTTACCCTCCGCTCCCACTTTTTCGCCTTCGATTATTTTTCTCAAACGATTTTCGATCTTATTGGCCAGAGAAGCGTGTTCTTTGAGATGCTGAAGGCTGGCTTCATACCCCTGTCCCAGGCGCTCCGTCTCAAAGGCATACCAGGCGCCGCTTTTTTCTACCAGGTTGTATTTCAATCCCAGGTCCAGAAGCTCCGCTTCGTGGGAAATGCCTTCCCCGTGGATCAAAACGAAGGTGGTGTCCCGGAAGGGCGGGGCTACTTTATTCTTTACTACTTTGACTTTAACACGCGTGCCGATGATCTTGTCTCCTTCTTTGATCTTTTCCTGCGCGCGCACATCCAGGCGGACCGAAGAATAGAATTTGAGCGCGCGGCCTCCGGGGGTGGTCTCCGGATTGCCGAACATGATGCCGATCTTTTCTCTCAGTTGATTGATGAAGATCAGTACGGTTTTGGATTTGCTGACCACGGCGGTCAATTTTCTTAAGGCCTGGGACATGAGCCGGGCCTGCAGTCCCATCTGCATATCGCCCATCTCGCCCTCCACCTCGGCCTTGGGCACCAGCGCGGCCACCGAGTCAATGACGATAATATCGATGGCTCCGGAGCGCACCAGGGTCTCGCAGATCTCCAGCGCCTGTTCGCCGTAATCGGGCTGGGAGATCAACAGATTATTGATATCCACTCCCAATTTTTTGGCATAGACGGGTTCCATGGCGTGTTCGGCGTCGATGAAAGCCGCCACCCCGCCTCTTTTTTGGGCTTCGGCGATGGCCTGCAGGGAAACCGTGGTCTTGCCGCCCATTTCCGGGCCAAAGATCTCCACGATTCTTCCCCGGGGGAAACCTCCCACACCCAGAGCGGCATCCAGTCCGATACTGCCGGTAGGGATTACTTCCACCTGCAGTTTGCTGGCCTCACCCATTTTCATGATGGAGCCCTTGCCGTAGTTTTTCTCGATCTGCGAAATGGCGATCCCCAGCGCTTTACTCTTTTCATCCGTCATAACTTTACCTCCTTTATTTTTTCATATACGGGACCTTTGGGGGATAGGATGCTTTTCATGATACTGATATGTTTTGCCGCCATTTCCCCAAAGTTTTTATCTTTTAAGATATCCATTTTTTCAACTACCTTATCCACTCCTTTCTTATCTTTTACCCTTCCGATGGTCAGATGGGCCGAAAATTCCCGCTCTTCGGAACGGAAACCGGCGGAAGAAAAACCATTTTCCAGCTTTTCGGCAATTAGTTTTAATTTTTCTCCTCCTTCAGTGATGCCGATCCAGACCACCCGCGGGCTGCTTCCTCCGGGAAAAGTTCCCAGTCCGGAAAATTTCAATTTAAAACTGCCCGTCCCCTTGGCGGATTCTTCCGCCAGATAAATCATATTATCGATTTTCCGGTCTTCCACCCAGCCCAAAAACTTTAAAGTAATGTGCAAGTTGCGGTCTTCCACCCACTTAATGCCGGATTCAATTTCTTTTAAAGGAGCCGCGGCCTCGGCCACCTTTTTCTTTATCTCGTCCGGCAATTCCACCGAGATAAAGACGCGCATCAGGCTTCTCCCCCCAGTTGGAGCCAGAGCAATCCCAGGGCCGCTTGAGCGGTCTTTTCCCTGATATCTTTACGCGTACCCTGCAAATGCAGTTCTTTCCATTCACAGCCCTGGTCCGAAGCCAGGGCGATATATACCAGGCCTACCGGGGCGGGAGGCAGGGGCAGGGGGCCGGCGCAACCGGTAGTGGAAAGTCCCAGATCGGTCTTGAATCTCTTGCGGATTCCCTCCGCCATAGCCACCGCCACCTCATGGCTTACGGGGCCTTCTTTGGCGATCAACGCCCCCGGGATCATAAGCTCCGCCACCTTGATGCGGCTGTGATAGCTGACTATCCCGCCGATGAAATATTCAGAACTGCCGGAAGCGCTGGTCAGCCGGCTGGAAAGGAGTCCGCCCGTAACCGATTCGGCCGTGGAAACGGTCTTATGGTTCTGCCGCAAAAGGTCGGCGATCTGGTCATCGGTTATCTTGCCGATGCTCTCCAGCATCTTGGCAAAAAAATCTTCCAGCTTTACTTCCTGTACCTTATCTTCGGACAAAATAATCCACTCCTGAAATTAAAGTTAATATTACCGCCAGCCATAATACCGCTAGGGCATAGGGCAGATTTAAGATCAACATCAAAACCGCCAAAATCTGCAGAACGGTTTTGAGCTTGCCCCAGGGGCCGGCAGAGATGACCCGGCCCTCTTTGGCCGCCTTAAGGCGCAAAGCCGAAACCGCAAAATCCCGCGCTACGATCAGAATGACCGGCAGGGCCGGAAGGTTATGCACCTCCATCAGGCCGATCAAGGCCGAAATAACAAGGATCTTATCCGCCAAGGGATCTAAAAATTTTCCCAGATCAGAGGTTTGATTCAATCTCCGGGCGATCATACCGTCGATTAGGTCGGTGGCCGCGATGAGCAGAAAAAGGACGGCGGCCCAAACCGGGTCGGCGAAATATAACAGGAGCAAAAAGAGGGGGACGGCCAGGATGCGGCTTAAGGTTATAAGGTTAGGTAGAGACAAGTCGGCCGGAGAGTTCGTAGGCGCGGGCGCCGGTAACTTTAACTTTTACAAACTCGCCGGGTTTTACCTTCTTATTAATTTTGACGGAACCGTCGATCTGGGGAGCGTCAAAGGCGGTGCGGCCGCGATTTGATCCCTCGGTCAGCACTTCGATTGTCTTGCCAATCATCCGGTGATTCAGCTCCCTTGAAATTCGGTTCTGTATGGTCATCAATTTGTGAAAACGGAACCTTTTAACCTTTTCGGGAACCTGCCCCCTCATCTTGGCCGCAGGCGTCCCTCTCTCTCTGCTGTATTCAAAAACCCCTAATCGGTCAAACTTAAAACATTTAATCAGATCTACTAATTTCTCAAATTCTCCCCGGGTTTCTCCGGGAAAACCGACGATCAGGCTCGTTCGCAGTTTTATTTCCGGTATCTCCCTCCTCAATTTTGAAATCAGGTTTAAAATTTCATATCCCGAAAGCCGGGAACGGTTCATTAACCTTAAAATCCTATCACAAATGTGCTGGATTGGCAAGTCCAGGTACTTTACGATTTTCCTTTCAGTTTTAATGATTTTTATGATTTTATCGGTCAGATGCGCAGGGTGGGCGTAAAGGATGCGGATCCAGCGGGTCCCCTTGATGCCGGCGGTTTTTCGCAGGATATCGGCGAATTTAGGATGGGCGGTGGTATCCTGCGCCACGAAAATTATCTCTTTGACGCCGCGTTTGGCCAGACTTTCAACTTCTTTTAAAATATCGGCGACTTTTCTGGTTTTTAACCGGCCCCGTATTTTGGGGATGAGGCAGTAGGAACAGCGGTTATCGCACCCCTCGGCGATCTTGACATAGGCGGTCCAGGGAGGGGTGGCGCGGATGCGGGGGGCGGAATAGGGATGCAAACCGATTGAGTCGATGGTTGGCAGGGGGGATTTTTTAAGATATTGGGGCAAACAGCCGGCCAGATAGATCTTTTTCTTGTATTTTTTTAAGGAATGGATGATCTGGCGGGCTTCTTCCCGGGCAGATTTTAAAAAGGCGCAGGTGTTGATGATGAAAATATCGGCCTCAGATTCTTTAGTGGTCAATTGACAACCGGCGGCGGCCAGCTTTCCCATCAGCACTTCGGAATCACAAAGATTTTTAGGGCAACCCAGGGAGATGACGCAAGCTTTCATAGGGAAGTATTATCTAATATTATTGGTTAAGGTTCAAACGGCCATCGGCCATTAAAATAATTGGAGGACGGCCGCCGTCGTAGATCACCTGGACAGTCGGGGCTTTTACCAGAAGATCGTGGTGGCGGGCGGATGGATTTTGGCCTCCGAATTGTTTTCCGAATCCTTTATTATTACCGACGGCAACGTGCGCGGTTCCCGCCATTTTTTCATCCAACAGCATGTTGCCGATGAATTCGGACAGCGGTATCAGGCCTAATCCCAATTCACCAATCACCGAAGCCCAGTCATCCCGAGAAAATTCGGCCGCTATTTTATCATAAAAGGCTTTGACTTCCTCGTCCATGACCCTAAATGAGAAGGAGCTAATTTTTCCGGCTTTAAAATCAACCAGCAGGGGGTTGCGGGGAGTATAGCAAATCGTGGAAACCGGGCCGTCTACCACCAATCTTCCGGAAGCTCCGGTTTCATGCGGCGCATTCCAAACCTCTCCTTTCGGGTAATTTTGCACATATTCTTCGTCGGGGCCGGAATTCCTTCTAATGGGAGCGATGTCATCGCCGAATTCCCTTCCTTTAACCTCGATTACTAGGTCGGTGCCGGCCGCTGATTTTAAATGAATAAAATACGCGCCTTTCAATAGAGCTTTAATACGGTTGGCGTCACTCAACATCCGGGGGAAATCCAACTCGAGGTCAAACATCTCTTCGGTTATGCCCGGAGAATGCATGGTGGGAATTTGACGTCCACCCTGGAGTTCGGTTAGGGCAATGCGATGGCCGACTTCTGCCGCCGGATTATCGAGGACGTTAACAAACAAATCGCAATCCACACTGCCGGCCCATTGCGCGAGGGTGTCATAATTGGAATCGCCGAAACGGGCCTCTCCAATGTTGTGCGATAAGGCCGAGGCTCCCAGATTCCTGGCCGCGTCGGCTATCCCTTCAGCAATTGCCTTTTTGGGATTATCATGGACAATGGCTACGGTTTTCCCTCTCCCGATATCATAATAAACCGGGAGAAAACCCATGGCGCGGGCGGTTACTTTATTTATGGTCGAACTCATCTTGCTTTTATTTCGGAAGGTGTTTTAAAAAATTTCACTCAATTTAGCGGTAGTTGGCAAATTGCAGTTCGAGGGGCAGGTTAGCTTTCTTTAAGGTTTGGATCACGATCTGGAGATCGTCCAATTTTTTACCGAACACCCGGACCTGGTCGCCCTGGATCTGGGCCTGGACTTTCAGGCCGGACTCCTTGATCAGCTTGGTGATCTCTTTGGCTCTATCCTGTGGAATGCCCTGTTTGATCTTGATTTCCTGCCGGGCCGTGCTTCCCAGGGCCTGTTCGATCTTTCCGTATTCCAAAAATTTTAAGGAGATACCGCGCTTGCTCATTTTTTCCTGCAAGATGCCGAGGGTGTTTTTAAGCTTGAACTCATCATCGGAGATGAGGACCAATTTATCAACTTCCCGGCGGATCTCGGTCTTGGAGCCCTTAAAGTCAAACCGCTGGCTGATCTCCTTTAGAGACATCTGGATGGCATTATCCATCTCAGAGAGATTGACTTTGGAGACAATATCGAAAGAGTGGTCCAGCGCCATACCTTTATTATACTACATTTCCCATAAAATCCACGGCCAGCCGGCGGGCTATTTCGGGATCGATATAGTCGTAGCTTAGGGCTTGTGCGTGTAAGCCTGCTCTTTGGAAAATATAGCGCATCATATAGGTTGCCGAGAAAACATACTCCCGCCTCAAGAGAGCAAAATAATCATAATCTGTGTTTAAAATCACTTTTCGCCGAGGAAGCCGATCGATCCGGCATTTATCAAAGCTTGAAATATCTCGTTCCCAGAACTGGCTGATCTTTAAATCGGGAAAGGCCTCCTGCAGATGCCGGGTATCTCCATTAATGAATCCGGGTGGAGTGGGAGACCTGAACCACACAATTTCAGCCACAAAACCGCGCCGTACCAGGTCCCAGATAAAGTGCGCCTCATAAGTTTGGGTTTGTGAATAATACCGGTAAGCAGCTTCCAGACCCTCTTTAGTGCATTTCCATCCCCTTTCCATGTCCGGATGCGCATCGAATCTGAACAAGGTGCAGTCTTTATCCAGAACTCCGAATTCATGTGCCTCCACTACGGCATACGCGGTGGAACTATCTCGCTCAAAAAGATAGGAGGGAATTCCTCCAATATCAAGCAGCAAACTCTGATCCAGCCGGTCAGGATTCAATTCTTCCTTTTCGGCGACCACCAGCGGCCTTTGGTCATTGACCGAAAAACAATTGACCAATCGGGAATCCCCGGGGCGGGGCACATAAACGCTTTTAAAAGCTTCCGATCGGGCATATGGTTTAAATTGGGCATGTTCGGTGATCATGGCAAATATGTTTCGCCTGAACTTGTTGAGAATTTCAGATGTTGTTATAATCCAGGGTGATGGAAAGACATAAAATTAATAAGTCGGAATTGATTATAATGAAAGGGGATCTCACCCAACAGGAAACCGAAGCCATCGTCAATGCCGCTAATTCTTCCTTGATGGGTGGAGGAGGAGTGGATGGGGCGATCCACCGGGCGGGCGGGCCGGTTATCCTTGAGGAATGTAAGGAGATTGTGAAAAAACAAGGCCGATTGCCGACCGGGCAGGCGGTCATAACCTCAGGGGGCAATTTGCCGGCCAAATATGTCATCCATACGGTGGGACCGATTTACCGGGATGGCAAGCGGCATGAGTCGGAGCTTTTAAAAAGCTGTTATATGGAAAGTTTGAAGCTGGCAATGAAGCACGGTATAAAATCCATTGCTTTTCCTTCGATCTCCACCGGGGCTTATGGGTACCCGGTGGAGGAAGCGGCGCCGATCGCGATCCAGGCGGTTAAGGATTTTCTGACAGAGTACCCCCAGATCGAGAAAGTGGTCTTCGTGCTGTTTGATGACCGCACTTATCAGGCCTACCGGTCTGTGTTATAATTTCCCCAATATGTCGATCATCGTTCATAAATACGGCGGGACCTCCGTAGGCACGCCGGAAAAGATTAAAAATGTGGCCCACCGGATAGGCCGGGTGAGGGATGAAGGCCACGAAGTAGTGGTGATCGTTTCCGCTATGGGGCATACTACGGATGAGCTTATTGACCTCATGCATAAGGTAACCGAAAATCCCGATCCCCGCGAATATGACATGCTGGTCTCTACCGGAGAACAGGTATCAGCCGCTCTTTTGGCCATGGCGCTTCAGGACCTGGGCTGCCCGGCGGTATCATTAACCGGCGGACAAGCCGGGGTGGTGACCGAGGACATTTACAAAAAAGCCCGCATCAAGGAAGTGCGCCTGGACCGCATTAAGAATGAATTAAAAGAAGGGAAAGTAGTGGTGGTCACCGGTTTTCAGGGAATGGACAGCAAAGGCGACATTATTACCATCGGCCGGGGAGGTTCGGACACCTCGGCGGTGGCTATTGCGGCGGCGCTCCAGGCGGAGGTCTGCGACATTTATACCGATGTGGACGGGGTCTACACCGCCGATCCCCGCGTTGTTCCCGAAGCCCGAAAATTGAAATATATTTCCTATGAAGAAATGCTGGAGCTGGCCTCACTCGGGGCGCAGGTTTTGCATCCCCGGTCGGTGGAATGCGCCAGCATCTATAATATGGTCATTCATTTGCGTTCCAGCCTTAAAGAAAACGAGGGGACTTACATCATGTCCCCCGAGAGGATTATTAAGGAAGGTGGGAAAATGGAAAAGAAGGAAGCGGTAAGAGGCATAGCTTTGGATGAAAATATCGCCAAGATAGGGATTTTGAAAGTTCCGGACCGTCCGGGCATCGCGGCCAGGATCTTTGGCGCTTTAGCGGCGGACAAAATCAATGTGGATATGATCGTGCAATCCATCCATTCGGCCGGCACCCAGGCGGATATGGCTTTTACGGTTGATCGGCCGGATCTGAAAAAAGCAGTGGAAGTGGCGGAGGAAGTGGCTAAAGAATTAAAGGCCGAAAACGTCGTCTCCGATGCCGATGTCAGCAAGGTATCTCTGGTGGGGATAGGAATGGTATCCCAGCCGGGCACCGCCTCCCGCATGTTCGAGGCCCTGGCCGCCGAAAAGATAAACATCCAGATGATCTCCACTTCTGAAATTAAGATTTCTTGTGTGATCAAAGCGGAACAGGGAAAGAAAGCTGTACAGATATTACATAAGGCCTTTGGGCTGGAAAAGGTTGGGTAGGGCGGTTGCGGTGGCGAAATGCGAAACGTATTGCGTTGCGCGTCACGCGTTACGCCCGACGATTCGCCTGACGCAACCGAATAACGCATGACATACATATTAGTAATATTATTAAGTTATCTAATCGGCTCCATCCCCTTCAGTCTCATCTTTGCCAAATTATTAAAAGGGGTGGATGTGCGGAGGGTGGGGACGGGGAACGTGGGAGCCACCAATACCTTAGTAACTGCGGGAAAGTGGGCGGGATTTCTGGCGGTAATGTTTGACATCACCAAAGGTTTTGCGGCGGTGATACTGGCGCGCATTCTTTTGGGTTCGGATTGGTCGGTGGTTCTGGCCGGGGTAGCGGCCATAGCCGGGCACGATTTTCCGGTTTATCTTAAATTTACGGGCGGTAAAGGCATCTCCACCACTGCGGGAGCGATCATGGCCATAAATCCTTATGTGATGTTGACCGCCCTTTTGCTCTATTTGGTCTTTCTGGTCATTACCCGCTACCTGATCTTAAGCTCCCTGCTGGCCCTGGCGGCCGTCCCGCTTTTATTTTTCTTTTTTAAAGACGGTCTTCCTTTTATGGTTTTTGGGATCATGGCCTTTTTTATAGGACTTTACGCCCACCGCCAGGATGTTGAGCGTCTGCTCTCCGGCCGGGAACTCAAACTCGAGGCCTCTCTGAAATCTGTGGTATAATTCACCCTTGTCGGGGCGTAGCTTAGCTTGGTAGAGCGCACGGTTCGGGACCGTGAGATCGGAGGTTCAAATCCTCTCGCCCCGACCATCTAAAAATCGGGGCGTGGCTCAGCTTTCCGCCTGCGGCGGATTGGGGTGGTAGAGATCGTGGGTTCTCCAATGTATTATGTTTATATTTTAAAAAGCAATAAGACCGGAGAAATATATACTGGACAAACGAGTGATTTAAAAAGAAGATTAGAGTGGCATAACAATGGTTTACAAAAGTCAACTAAACATGCAATTCCTTGGCAAGTGATTTATAGCGAAAAATATGGAAACCGTTCCGAGGCAATAAAGAGAGAAAAATTTTTAAAAAGCGGCAAGGGACGGGAAATAATTAAAAAGGAAATATTAAGTAATCCGCTTAAGGCGGAATAGATTGTCGGGGCGTGGCCCAGCTTGGTCTAAGGCGCTACCTTGGGGTGGTAGAGATCGTGGGTTCGAATCCCGCCGCCCCGACCATCTAAAAATCGGGGCGTGGCCCAGCTTTCCGCCTGCGGCGGATTGGGGCGGTAGAGATCGTGGGTTCTCCGCCTAAGGCGGACGCCGCCCCGATTTTATTTTTATGGAAAAAGTCTTTAGAGGATTAAACCCGGAACAGCTCAAAGCCGTCACCCATGGCACGGGACCCTTTTTGATCATCGCCGGAGCAGGAACCGGTAAAACCACGGTCATCACCCGCCGCATTGCCTACTTGATCGCCGAGAAGCTGGCCAAACCGGGAGAGATCCTGGCGCTGACTTTTACCGATAAAGCCGCCAGTGAGATGGAAGCCCGGGTGGATGTTTTGGTGCCTTATGGTTTTGTGGATGTCACCCTTTCTACTTTTCACGCCTTCGGCGACCGGGTCCTGCGCGATCATGCCATCGATCTGGGCCTGCGGCCCGATTATAGGGTCATCTCCCTGGCCGAACAGATCATTTTCTTCCGGGAGCATATTTTTGAATTCCCTCTGAAATATTACAAATCGCTGGGAGACCCCACCAAGCACATTGAAGCGCTGGTGAATGTTATCTCGCGGGCGAAGGATGAGGATGTGTGCCCGGAGGAATATCTGAAATGGGCGAAGAAAGGGACTGGGGGCAAGGGACTGGGGACTAGGGAAGAGAGGGAAAAACAATTAGAAGTAGCTAAAATTTATCAGAAATATCAGGAGCTGAAGGCGGAGAAGGGACTGGTGGATTTTGGGGATCAGGTCAATTTGACCCTGAAGCTTTTCCGCGAACATCCTTCCATTCTCAAGGAATATCAAAAGCGCTATAAATTTATATTGGTAGATGAGTTTCAGGACACCAATTACGCCCAATTTGAGCTACTGAAGCTTTTGGCAGGGAAGGCTGCCAATCTGACCGTGGTGGGAGATGACGATCAGAGTATCTATAAGTTCCGTGGGGCGGCCATTTCCAATATTCTCTCATTTGAAAAGGTTTATAAAAAATGCAAAAAAATTGTATTGACCAAAAACTATCGCTCCACCCAGATAATTCTGGACACTGCCAGGAGATTGATCAAATTCAATGATCCGGAGCGGCTGGAGGTTAAGGCCAAAGTTGATAAACGGCTGATAGCTCAATCTAAAAAAACGGGCAAGAGGGTGGAACACCGCCATTTCGACCGGGTCGCCTCCGAAGCCGACTGGGTGGCGCAGACCATCAAGAAATCGGAATATCCGCTGAAAGAAATCGCCATCCTGGTGCGTTCCAACGCCGACGCGGAGCCCTTCCGCCAATCGTTGAACATGCTGGGGATCCCGCACCAGTTCTCCGGCGGGGGAGGACTTTATGTGTATCCTGAGATCAAACTGATGGTTTCGTTCCTGCGGGTGATCGGAGATCCCTCGGATTCGGTTTCCCTTTACGATCTGGCCTTATCCGAGGTTTATCAGCTAAACCCATTGGACTTGCAGAAGATGAACACCTTTGCCGCCCGGCGCAATTTGACCCTGCATCACGTTTTTACTCATCTTAGTGAATTCGATATTCTTTCGGATATTAAGGATGAGAACCGGGCCACGATTCAAAAGATCATGGAAGATATACAGCATTATCTGGGATTTGCCAAACAAAAGACTACCGGTGAGGTCTTATATCAATTTTTGAAGAAATCCGGCTATCTTGGTAAATTGACCAAAGAGGCAAGTGTTGAGAATGAAAATCGGCTGAAAAACATTGCCCAGTTTTTTGAGAAGGTAAGGGAATTTAAGGAGGTAGCGGAAGTCGATCGGGTTTCGGCATTTGTCAAATATTTAAATATTCTGAAAGAAGCGGGGGATGACCCCGAATCGGCCCGGCCGGATTTAGATGTGGATGCGGTCAATGTCCTAACCGTGCATAAAGCCAAAGGGTTGGAGTTCTCTGTGGTATTTTTAGTATCTTTAGTGGCCGATAAGTTTCCCGTCAGGACCAGAAAACATCCCATTGAGCTGCCCGAGGAGTTGATCAAGGAAGAAGTCCCGGCCGGCGATTTTCACCTGATGGAAGAGCGGCGGCTTTTTTATGTAGGGATGACCCGTGCCAAACAGGAACTTTATTTAACTTCGGCGGTGGATTATGGAGGCAAGCGCGACCGCAAAGTTTCCCAGTTCGTACTGGAAGCCCTGGATATGCCCAAAGCCGATATTTCTGTCTTAAAGAGGCCGGCCCTGGCGCAGATCGAGCTTTTCGGCGCTCCGGAGCCAGCCCTTCTTCAGGAGAGAAAAAGATCGAAGGAAGAGATCATCCCGCTTTCGCATTACCAAATTGACGATTATTTGACCTGTCCGCTGAAATATAAATATATCCATATTTTGCGGGTGCCGCTTTTGCCCAACCATCAGATCATTTACGGCAAGGCCCTGCATCAGGCGGTGCAGGCCTATTTCACCGCCAAGAAGAATAAACAGAAATTCACAGAAAAGGATTTGCTGAATACTTTTACCAATAATTGGTCATCGGAGGGGTTTATTTCACGCGCTCATGAGGAACAGAGGTTTGCCAAGGGGAAGGAAGCCCTGAAGAAATTCTATAAAGATGAGAAAAAGCGGGGACGCGTTCCTAAAATGGTGGAAGAAGAATTTATCGTTTTAGAGGACAAAATCCAGATCAAGGGGAGGCTGGACCTGGTGGAAGAGGCAAAGGGGAAGACCTATATTGTGGATTTCAAATCCTCGGAGGTTAAAACCCAGAAAGAGGCCGATCGGAGGGTAAAGGAAAGCTTACAGCTTTCAATTTACGCCCTGGCCTGGCTTAAAAAATACGGCTGCCTGCCTGATTTTCTGGAGCTTTATTTTTTGGAAAACGGGCTGGTAGGTTCCACTGCCATAAAAGAGGAAGAGATTAAAGAGACCTGGGAAGAAATCAAGAAGGTGGGAAGCGGGATAAGGGAAGCGGATTACCATGCAATACCCAATTCCAGGAAATGTGGATATTGTCCGTATAACGAGATCTGTCCCGCTTCGGCGGTTTAAAATTATCTATCGCGCCGGTAAACAAAAACCGTATCAAAGCTAAAAAGCGGAACTCTCTGTCCTAATCCATCATAAAGATAATCTTCTAAAGGAATAATCTCATAAGGACTTACCTGGCCGCAATGCCAATCCGGCTTTTGAAAGATATAGTGTATGTTATTGTACTCCCCTAAGTAAATTGCAGAGTGAGTATAGGTCGTGTATCTCCCGGTTTGGCGACTAGAAGCGTAAGATCCAAACAACAATACATCCCCCGGAACCAGGCTTTCAAACATATGAGAAAGTACATCATTATTAAATCCAATAGAAAATAAGCCCACATCATTTTCCAAAGTAATAAATGGAGAAAACTCAAGCTCAAGATTATAGTTGGCTGATTGCAGTAAGGCTGTCAATTCTTCGCCAGACATCAGTTCAACCGAAAACCCAAGGCTGGTTGCAGTAACCGTAGCTTCTACGGGGGAGTACATTTCAGATGGAAATTCAAGGCCGATTGCAGCAGCGACACTTTCAAAACAATTTACCGGCAATTCCATCTGCAGACCGCACGGATTATTTCCTTGCCTTAAAAGTTCTTGTATGAAATCACTTATCCTTTGGGGGATACCAAATAAAAGGGATTCTTGCATTTCATTTGTAATTTCAACCGTCGATGGGCGCAGGTATTGTTGATTGCTTTTTAAATTAATAATTATCTCATCGATCTCGGCCAATGAAACCCTGTAGAATGGTAAAGGATCGATGTTTAATTCGGCGAGACAATCTATAATATTCTGCCACTCTATCGTTAAATCCGAGGGTGGATTAGTCATATATTGATAACTGTAAAATCTTGTTTCGAAGCATTTCCTCAAGAAGGCCGGATTATTCTTTAATGATTCGGATGCGAAGTCAAACGCTTCAGGATTTTCCTCAACTGCGGCTAAAACAACTTCCTCATCGCCCCTTAAACGTTCGGAAACCCAGGAAAGCAGCATCCCATTCTGCCTTATCTGAATTAAAACAATTTCTTTGTCATCATTAAAAGCCTGCCCTGCTTCTGACATGAGGAAATTATCAATTTGGACAGCGTAAAGCAAGGCTTGTTCTCTGGTAATAGTTGGAGGAATATCTGAAGATAACACAACAGGGACGGGAGAAGCATCTCTGGAAGAAGTCCCAGCCAGGGGAAGAGCATCAGTGACATCGATTGGGGCAGATCCGGCATCGGGGCTGTCAGATGAGCCGTCATCGGCGGTTTTGGTTTTTATAATATAATAATTTTTCTGGTAAACCCCAGCGGTATTCTCGATACTCATTCTATGTATATATCGTCAGTTTTAGGAGAAAATTTCAGTTAATAGCGGGAAAAATTAGGCCAGGGGCAGGGCGGGAACTTCAGGTTTCTGTTCTATTGATTTGAGTTTGTCCTCGAATTTGCCCAGTCTTTTTTCGGTATCCTCAAATTTAGAGAAAGTGTCCTTGAGGTGTTTGCCCATCACCGAAAAATCGGTCATGACCCGCTCAAAATCACCTTCCAGTCGAGCCAGGTTTTTAAGGATTTCCTGCGCCTGCTCCTCAACTCTCATTCCGCGCAGGCCGAGTAAAATAGTCTGCAAATAGCCGTAGAATGAATTAGGGGAAACCGGGATGATCTTGTTCTTGATGGCATAGCCGAACACGCTGCTCTCGTCCCCCAGGTCCTCGTCCTTGATGATGATCTCGTAGTAGACATTTTCCGCCATGACATACATCAGAGCGAAGTCAAAGGTGCCCTCGTCCGGCAGGATGTATTTCTTGCGGATATCGTCAATATGCTTTTTTACGTCCCGAACGAACTGTTTTTTAGCGGAGAGCTTGCTGGCGTCGTCTTTGGCCTCGACCAATCTTTTAAAGTTTTCCAGAGGGAACTTGGAGTCCACCGGCACCATGCCTTCTTTTAGTTTGATGACCGCATCCACTTTTTCCCCGCTTTTGAAGAGGTATTGTTCCTCATAACGGGAAGGAGGTAAAACCTGCTTCAACAGGTCCCCCAGAAAAAGTTCGCCCATCCCGCCCCGCAATTTGGGTGCCCTTAGAATATCCTGCAAAGAGGAAATATCCTTGCCGATCTCCTGCACCTGCTTGGTGGTTTCGTGCACTTCTCCCAGTTTGCGATGAACATCACTGATGACCTTGGCGGCATTGTCCAGCCGGGCGTTGACGTTTTTATCCACGTTCATTAGAGTTTGAGTCAAGTCGGGGTAAAGCTTATTGATCGAACCGCGGATCTCTTCCATTTGCTTTTGGATGAGGTCCACGGCCTTATCGGTTTGTGGTTCTTTGCCTAAGGTGTTGATTTTTATCAGAAGGTAGCCAACTACCAATAGGGTGAGTACGGAGATGATTACTGCCAGGATTTCCACAACCGGATTATAACAGATTTCAACTGAAATTTCATGGTCCGGCCGCCGATAAAGGCACATGAGGAATTGTACTGCGGTGGATAGGACCGAAGGTGCGCCCGGCCGGCCCGCGGCGGGGAATAATTATTTAGGACGCATTTTGCGTGAGCGCCGGATTGAGGTTTTAGGGCCCGTTAATTTAGGGAAGCTGGCCGGCGTGCGCATCTCACCCGAAAACCTTCCGCGTTTTATGGAGTTACTTGAAAACCGGCGTTACTTTGCAATTGGCCAGGGAGTGCCTCTCAACCGGATCGCGGAAATTTTTTCCACTCCCGGATTGAATGGGTTGACGGAGAAAGGCTCGCTGGTTCTGGCGGTTGGTAATTTGGGCGGGGTTTTGCCTGCGCTCCCGAAATATTTAGGAGACGCGGAGGAGGCGGTAAAAGCTGGAGATTTAAAGGCCGCGGCCCAGGCCTGGTTTTGGGCCTCAGCTCTGGCACGAGAAAAGGGGGACGGAGCGGACATCTGCGCCCGGATTTCCCGCCGAATTTTAGAAAATAATATGGCGGAATATTTAATGCATAATCGTTCTCCCCAGCCCGCAATTGATCTGCTGATACAATTAGGCGATCACGAATTGAATCTGGACCTGCTTCGCCAACTGTCTCAATTCTCCCGCCAGGAGAGAAGCTATAGAGAATTGAAAGAGGCGGCCTCAAGCGATAAATCTAAAGCCGCGGCTTTAAAGAAATTACTGAAAAAAAACGATGTAAGTGAAGCCCGGCAGGCGGCCTATGAAAACGGATACGCTCTGGAAACCGAACTCGAAGTGATCCAGCAATTACTTAAAGTATTTAAAAACCAGGCCCCTTATTTTAAACATTGCATAGAAATGAACTTAGAAGAAGGATATTTGGAGGGAGCGGATGATTATATTGATCGGGCCAGAGGGGTGGGGGTGGCGGATCGCGATATTTTCATTCTGGCGGACCGCCGCCGCAAAGCTGTGGTGGAGGAATTTTTAAAAGGCAATCCTGCGGCGGAGACGACTTTGGACGGGCTTTTTTCAAAATTGCAGACCGGGGCTTTAAAGCCTGAGGAATTTGATGCGGTTTTAACTTTTGAGATCGGATTTGAATATTTCATCTACCGCATTTTGAGGATGCTCAATGAAAACCGGCTGACCGCTTATCAGACCATTGAACGGCTGAAGATATATCATTTCAACGATCCCCTCCAGGCCCGAAAGGTTTCTGAACTGAAAAACGGTATTTTTGGACGGATCTTGAATGAGGCCGTCGGCGGGCAGAAGCTCTCCGCGGAAGAAGAGAAATTTATACAGCGCCGGGACCTGCTGACCGCTTATGCCCAGTATAATCCCGAACGCCTGCAGTTCTTATTGGAGCAAATTAAATCAGTCCTGCAAATAGCGCAGAGAAATCGGCGGGAGGCCACAAATGGGGAAGCATTGAAAAGAATATACAAGTTACTGGCGCTGAAAGATTCCATAGAAAATACTGGGGAATCAATAGCTATCGCCGACAACTTAACTGGGGAAGAATTCCCCATTTTAAGAGATGTGGAAATGATTCATGCGGGAAAGAAATTGATTGATTTGGGCAGGGCGGAAGAAGCCCTGGACTTGGCTCACAAGTATACTGTCAATCGAGCCGGCTATGCGGGGTACGAAATCGAGATAGCGGCTTTGACGGAGCTGGGCGGATATGAGGAGGCCCGGGATCGCCTGGAAGAGGTTGGATTCCTGGTTCGTTTGAATGCTTTTCCGATCATTCAAAAGGCGGCCAGGGAAGGGAGGCCTTACAGTCGGGTGGAAATAGACGAACTCCTGGCTCAACTGATAAATAAAAATGAAAAGGAAATTAAAATTGGCAGGCGGCTAAAATTTTGGATACACGGCTATAATTCGGAGGTGATGGGTCGACTTTTAACCAGGGCTGAAACCTCTGCTGAAATGGCGGAGGAAATCATGTATCGCCTGGGAGAAGTTTTCAAAGAAGAAGCCCGCTCCCTGGGAGGAATGCCGGCCGCCCTGGCTTTTCAGGTGGGCCTGCTGTTGCAGGATAAAAATACCCCATTCGTCCTGTCGGAGGCGGTCCGGGAAGCACATAAAAAGATTTTTCCTCAGTTGCATAAAGTGATCCTGGCATTTTACGAGCGCAGTGAGGTAGCGGCGGCTCAAATCCTGCGGCCCATGCTGGAGAAATATGCCGTGGCCCTGAATCAATCCGGTCATTTCGAAGAGGCCCGGCAGGTTTTTGAATTATTGCTTAAGGGTTTGCCCGGGAAAGAGATAAGGAATTTGGAGCAGTTACAACTGATATTTTTAGCGGCCATAAATTATGCTGATGTGGGGAATGAAGCCCAGGCGATCAAACTGCACCGGAGGGTGGCGCACTTCTATGAAACCGGGGAAGGCGAAATGCCGGAGGAGGCCCGTGATTATTTTGCCCGAAATTACGCCATATTATCCGGCCTGGTAACAGATCCCGCGGAGAAAGAGCGATATCTTGTTAAAGCCCTACAGTTGCCCTGCGACATGAAATCCTATCGTGTAAACGTGGCCACCACCCTGGTTTTCTTTAGAAGATATGCCGAGGCGGAGCCCCTTCTCCATAAAATTTTAGCTGAGGAGCCGGACAGTATTTCCGCCATTCATGACCTGAGTATGATCTATTTTGAAACGGGCCGGAGCGATCAAGTCTTAAGATTGGTTTTAAGATATGTGCGGACCCATCCCCGCCTGGCGCCCTATTCCATCTGGGTGAATAATCTGCTTTATCTGTTGGCCGAAAAATTCGGCCAGGAGGAAGCCCGCCGGGCTTTTGAGAAAAACACTTCGGCCTATACTCGTGAGGAGTTGTGTGAATGGGTAGCTGACCTGCCGGGTTTTATGCTCCGGCGGCTTTCCCCCGAATTTAGAAAGTATTTAAGACTAGATACCTAAAATCCGCTGTGCTATAATGGCCCCTCTAGATTTAGAGAGGAGCTAATGAGACCGCGTGAAAAAAACAAATATTACACCTTCATGGTCGTGCCGCACGATGCGGCTGGCCGGCACCTCTCTTTGCGCATTCCGGCTTTTGTAGTACGCTACCTCAGCATTTTTTTCCTGTTCGCCCTCTCGGTTTTATCCGTTTCGGTCCTTTATTCGGTTTTTCTTTCGGGTAAACTGGTCCATTACAAAGTGGTGGTGGAGACCAGCGCGCAGAAAGACCGGGCGCTGGAGAAATTCGCTTGTGAAACCGATGTTATCCGGCGGGAATTACAGGATATCCTGGATCAGAATAATTCCCTGAGAAAAGTTTTGGGGCTCAGGGTGGAAAAGACCAAAGTCAATATAGCGGAAGAGAAAGATGATGTTAACCAGCTGGGCCTTAAAATGTTCGACCCTAAAGCCCGCCGGGTATCGCTTACCTTAAAAAGCTCCCTGGAACAGATAAAGGAAACCAGATTAAGTCTGGATGAGCTGAAACAGCGGGTGGATTATTTGCGGAGCCGGCTGGAATCCACTCCTTCGTCCTGGCCGGTTTACGGCCCGATCGTTTCCAGCTTCGGCTATCGCCGCTATCCCTGGCGGGGTATGCATACCGGAATAGATATTACGGCTTCTTTCGGTTATCCGGTGAGAACCACGGCCTCAGGGGTAGTAACCTTTACCGGCTGGCGGACAGGATATGGAAAAGTGGTGGAGGTGGATCATGGGCGTGGTTTTTCCACTCTCTATGCCCACAATTCCCGATGGGCGGTGGAGGTGGGGCAGAAAGTAAAAAGGGGGCAAATTGTCGCGTATGTGGGGATGACGGGATATACCACCGGCCCGCACTGCCACTATGAGATCCGGCGCAACGGGACCCCCATCAATCCGGTAGCTTTTTTGGGGATGGGTATTTTAACGGCCAGCAAGTATTTTTAGAATGGAGGTAAACATGAAATTTAATGATAAGATCAAACCGGAAGCGATAAATTCCATCGTGGGGGAAGGCGCCTCTTTCAAGGGAGAAATCTCTTCCTTGGGTTCGGTGCACGTGGCGGGAGAAGTGGCGGGCGGGGTAAAGGCGGAGGGGGACGTGTTTGTGGTGGATAAGGGGAAGGTGGCGGGGGATATTAACGGCGCCAAGGTGGTGGTTTCCGGTAAAGTGGAAGGCAATATCATTGCTCTTAAGGGCCTGGAGATCTTAAAGACCGGAAAGGTAAACGGTCAGATTGCTTGCGACAAATTATTGATCGAAGAAGGGTCTATATATCAGGGTAAAGTGAATGTCTGCACCCCGGATGAGATCAAGGCCATCTGGGAAGCCGGCACTTTGCAGAAGGAAAACCCCGGTTCCGTTCCGGAAGAAACCTACGTACAAATAAAAGATGTCTGAGGCGACCCTATTTGTGGTGGCCACTCCTATCGGCAATCTGGAAGATGTCACCCATCGTGCCCTGCGCATTTTATCCGAGGTAGACCTGATCGCTGCGGAAGACACCCGCCGGACCAAAAAATTGCTGGATCATTATCAGATCTCAACCCCGCAGACCAGCTATCATAAATTCAATATCAAGGCCAAGACCGATTATTTGATAAAGCTTATAAAGGAAGGCCAAAAGATCGCCCTGGTCTCCGATGCCGGTATGCCGGGGATCTCCGATCCCGGCTATGAACTTATCCGCGAAGCGGTGGGTCAGGGTATCAGGATAACTCCTATTCCCGGGCCTTCGGCCGTGATCACCGCGCTGGCGGTTTCAGGTTTACCCACCGACAAATTTATTTTCTTGGGATTCCTGCCCAAAAAGCCCGGCAAGCGGCGCAAGGCCTTAAAGGAGCTTATCGATTTTGAGGGAACGATTGTGCTTTACGAATCACCCTATCGTCTGGTAAAATGCCTGCAGGATATTCTGGCGACTTTGGGAGACAGAAAAGTCGCGGCGGCCAGGGAGTTGACCAAGATATATGAAGAAGTGGTCAGGGGAAAGGCGTCAGAAGTTTTGGAAAAGTTCGATAAGAAAGCACCCAAGGGGGAGGTGGTGGTTTTAATAGAAGGGTGTGTTTGAATCCAAACCAGCGGCTCAATCGGGAGAGATATAAACGGAGTTGCGGGTTCTAATCCCGCCTGGTGTTGGAAGGTTTAAGAGTTACCCGAGAACTCTATATTTCGAAAGGAGTATAGAGCTATGAAAAGATTATCAGGTTATCAGGTGATCCGGTTATCAGGAATTCTTCTGCTTTTTTCATTTTTCATTTGTTCCGCCTTTGGCGGATCATTTGCTCTCGATATTCCCCGCTTTTATGGTGAAGAAATTATCGTAACTGCAGCCAGAATCCCGCAATTAAAAACAGAGACGCCCTGGGAAGTATCAATTATTACGGAAGAAGACATAAAAAACCAGGGAGCCAAAACTGTAGCAGATGCCTTGCGGTCGGTGGCGGGGGTGGATATAAAATCAAATGGCTATCTGGGAGCAATAAATTCGGCCATGATAAGAGGGGCTTCCAGCCAACAAACGCTAGTATTGATAGATGGGAGAAAAATAAACTCTCCTCTCTTGGGTACGGTGGATTTAGGGGATGTGCTGGTGGAAAATGTGGAAAGAATTGAGGTGGTCAAAGCCCCGCTTTCGGCGCTTTATGGGGCGGATGCGGTGGGCGGGGTCATAAATATTATTACCAAGAAGCCATCTGAAAAACCACAACTGGAGGCAGATGTCTCTGTGGGATCGTTTGCCACCCAATTATATAAGGTAAAATTGGGCGGAAGCGGGAAGCTCAATTACTTATTAACTGCTAGTTTAAACCGGTCGGATGGATTCAGGAAGAACAGTGATTATGATTCCCAAAATTATAATGCCGCTATTTCCTGGGGAGATCTGGGCATTAATATGAATTTGTATAAAGCGCAGAGGGGCGTGCCGGGAGTGCCCACCCCCGAATCGGATCCCACTTCCGCCTCTACTCCGGATGAGAGGCAAAGAGATGAGAATGGAGCGATTGAGTTCAGATATAAAGACCTAAAAGTCTTTCAAAATCAGGGGGATCAATTTTTTCATTATCAGTTTGGATTAGACGATAGGTATCGTTATTGGATCAGGGGCATTGCTTTCCAACAAAACAAGAATTATTTTACAAATAGTTTCTCTTATGGTTTGGATTATCAGCAAAGTCAAGTTGAAAGTTCATTGGCAGGAGATCAAAAGACTGATAATACGGCCTTATATTTACAAGACATTCTTAATGTTGGTAAACATTCAGTAACTCTGGGGGTCAGGGGCGATAGCCATTCGGTTTACGGAGGGGTGGTTAATCCCAGAATTGGAGCCCTTTTTCGCCTGCCAGCCGAGATGGCTATACGTGCTTCTTATGGAACGGCTTTCAAGGCGCCCACCTTTAATGACCTATTCAGCAGTTGGGGAGGGGATAGGAACATAAAACCGGAAAGATCGCAAAGTTATGATTTGGGAGTGGAGAAGCAATGGGGGGATTTAACGAGCGCTAAGATCTCATTTTATCATAATGATGTAGAGAATCTTATCCAGTGGTTGCCGCCGACTTGGACTGCTGCCAATATTGGGTCGGTCAGCCTGCGAGGTCTCGAATTTGAATTATCAAAAAAGGCTGAAGCTTTCAATGGTTATTTAAATTATACTTGGCAGGATGCACGGGACGGAACCGCAGTTAATAAAGATAAGTTCTTAATTTACAGGCCGCAAAACAAATTATGTGTGGGTCTGGGCGGGAGACCGGCTGGAATTCAGTCCAACCTTAATATTCGTTATGTAGGGGAAAGGTATGCGGATCAGGCCAATACGGTTATACTGGCGCCGTATACTACTGTAGATTTACGGATAGGAAGAACCATCGGCCAAGGAGATCTATATTTGTTGGCTGAGAATTTGCTGGATGAAAAATATTTCGAATCCTATGATAATATGACCGGACGGTTTTATCCCCAGCCTGGCCGGAGATATACTTTAGGTGTGAAATGGGGTAAATAGTTTGGTATAATCACTGGAAAGGGCAATGATTTTTTTAGGAGGACAGATATGATGAAAGCCAAGGAATTAATCAGTTATGTTTCGTTTTTTTTGATTTTGGCGGCGGCCCTGACTTTTTATGTTGTCTTGCGGCCCCGGGCAGTGACCCAGTCGCCGACTTTTGTTTATGAGGAAATTGTGGTGCATAAAGCAACTGCGGTTGAAACTTTGGTTCAACCAAAGGCTATTGCTCAACCTGTGCCAGCCCAGCCGGCGAACCCGCCTCTTCCGATCGTTCCGCCCAGAGTCGTCTCGCAGGTATGGCCTGAATATCCTGCCTCAGCCCTGGAAAAGGGGATTGAGGGTTTGGTTTTAGTGCAGGCCTATGTAAATGCTTCCGGTCGGCCGGTAAAAGTGGAAGTTAAGACTTCCTCTGGCAATGCGGATCTGGATGAGGCGGCGATCAAGGCGGTATCGAACTGGCAGTTTGCCCCGGCCACGCAGGGTGGCGCGGCTTTGGCCAGCTGGTTCGAGGTGCCGGTGAGGTTTTCGACAAAATAATGGCCATAGAATCCTTAGGAAAGTTGTTGATTTACATAGGCGTCATCACCATATTGATTGGCGCCTTTTTCCTCCTGGTGGCTAAAGTGCATTGGTTTGGCCGCCTGCCGGGAGACATCACCATACAAAGGCAAGGGTGGACGCTCTATATCCCCATCACCACCATGATACTGGTATCGCTGGCTCTGACCGTCATCTTGAATTTCCTCTTCCGTAAATGAAGGTTTCCGACTTCGATTATCATCTTCCTCCCGAGTTTATCGCTCAATATCCTGCCGACAAAAGGGACCATTCCAAATTGATGGTGCTTGACCGCCGGAACCAGAACATAGAGCATAAGATGTTCTATCAGATCGCCGATTATCTGCAGGAGGGGGATCTTCTGGTTTTGAACGATACCAAGGTTATGCCGGCGCAGATCGTGGGCAGGAAGGAAGGTGGCACGGCGAGGATCAAGGTGCTGTTGATCAGTGAACAGGGCAACAGTGCACAAGTGTGGGAGTGTTTGGTGAAACCGGGGAAGCGGCTGAAAGTCGGCTCGCGGATCATTTTTGGTGAAGGTGAAGTTATCGGGAAGGTTTTGGAGAAACTGGAAAGCGGGGAACAGGTTATTGAGTTTGAAGGGGACCTTGAAGGATATATGCGGAAATATGGAGAAATCCCACTACCACCGTATATTAGACCTCAAGACCTCAGGACCTCAAGACCCGGGACCCTGGAGCAAAGATATCAAACAGTATATGCCAAGCGAGAGGGGGCGACGGCGGCACCTACGGCTGGATTGCATTTCACCCCCGAATTACTGGAGAAGATAAAAGCCAAAGGAGTTAAGGTGGCTTATGTGACCCTGCATACCGGCCTGGCCACCTTCAAGCCGGTTTACGCCGAAACCGTAGAAGAACATAAGATGTATAAGGAAAGCTATGAGGTACCGGCGGAAACGCTTGCGGCGCTAAAACAGGCCAAGAGAATAATCGCGGTGGGCACTACAACTATTCGCACTTTGGAAGCCATTACTAATGACCCCCTCTTTCATCTCCCCCTTATCAAGGGGGAGAAAGAGAGGGGGTTAAAAGGTGAAACCGACCTTTTCATCTATCCGGGTTACAAATTTAAAGTGGTGAATGCCCTAATTACTAATTTCCACTTTCCCCGCTCCACACTCCTGATGTTAGTTTCTGCCTTCGCTGGCCGGGATTTTATCTTTCGGGCTTATCAGGAGGCCATGGACAAGGGATATCGCTTCTTCTCCTTCGGGGACGCGATGCTGATTATATAATCGGCTTGACAATTATTGACCAGATTGTAGTATTTAGAGGAAAGAATATAAATTAGGGGGAAAATATGAAAAAATGGAAAGCGTGGACGGTAATACCTTTGGTGGCAGGCATAATCTTAATTTTTATGTTTTTTTCCCTTACCGGATGTGGGAAGGGTGGGCTGGAGACCGTGGTCTTGCCGATAATCTTGTCGGTTTTCCCGCAAGATGGGATCACCGGGGTTTCTACCCGCCCGGCGGTATCCGCCACCTTCAGTAGGGAGATGAATGGGTCCACTTTGAATAGTTCTACTTTTTTGCTGGCCTCGGCGGAAGGAAGAGTTACCGGGAATGTGAGTTATGATGCCCCCAGCAAAACAGCGGTTTTTTCCCCACAAATAGACCTTTACTCGAACACGACCTATGTGGCCACGGTCACGGCTGGGGCCAAGGATAATGCCGGATCCGGCATGGAGAGGGATTACGCCTGGTCATTTTCAACTGTCCCGATGCCAGCCCCCACCTTTTATCCGACTGCCGGAACTTATGAGTCCGCGCAAACCATCGCCATCAGCAGCACCATAGGAGCGGATATTTACTATACCCTGGATGGAAGCACCCCTACTATCGCCTCTACCAAATATGTCAATCCATTCGCATTGACCTCTTCCGAAACCGTAAAAGCCATAGCGGTGAAGGATGGAGTGTTATTTAGCTCTGTAGCCACTGCCAAATATGACATTTACAGCTGGCAGGCGCTCGGTAGCGGGATGGACAATGTGGTTTCCGCATTGGCAATGGATACTGCGGGCAATCTATATGCCGGTGGTTCATTTGTCACTGCCGGAGGAGTAGCCGCCAATCATGTGGCTAGGTGGAACGGTATAAACTGGGAGGCCATAGGAGCAGGGTTAGATGGTGTCGTTTCCGCTATAGTGGTAGATCCCTCTGGAAATATTTATGCAGGAGGGAATTTTCTCACAGCGGAGGGAGTAACGGTCAATTACATTGCTAAGTGGAATGGGATTGTCTGGAAGGGAGTGGGTGGAGGATTCAACAATTCCGTGTCGGCCTTAGCGTTAGATCCCTCAGGTACGTTATATGCTGCTGGCGGTTTTACTTCTGCCGAAGGCAATCCTGCCAAATATATTGCTAAATGGAATGGCTCCAACTGGAGTCCTCTGGGATCGGGGATGAATTATTTTGTAACTTCCATGGCGATAGATTCCTCAGGCAATTTATATGCTGGAGGGGCATTCACTAATGCGGGAGGAATAACTGCTAACCGCATTGCCCGCTGGGATGGATCAAGTTGGTCGCCGTTAGGGCTGGGATTGAACGGAGATGTAGATGTTCTAGCTATTGATGATTCAGGAAATTTATATGCCGGCGGACAATTTTCCCAAGCCGGAGGAAGTTCTGCGAATCGAGTCGCCAAATGGAATGGGTCTAATTGGTCGGCACTGGGAAGTGGGGCAAACAACAGGGTTTATGCTTTAGCGGCTGATTCAGTGGGTAATTTATTTGTCGGAGGGGAATTTAGTATTGCGGACGAGATTGCGGTAAATTATTGCGCCAAGTGGAATGGCTCTTCCTGGTCGGCTTTGAGGGTTGGCACTAATGCCTCAATCTATGAGATGAAAGTTGATCATCAGGATAACTTATATGCCGGAGGACCTTTTATTATGGCTGGCGGCACTGTTGCGGCCAATCGCATCGCCAAATGGGGTAAATAAGGAGGAGACATATGAAAAAACTGCTGGGATTTTTTCTGGTATTGGGGATGTTAATGGCTATAGCGGGGATTTCTTTTTCCCAGGATTTCGAAACCTCTTTGCTGAGGCAAAGATTGGAATCCTATAAGAACCAAATAAAGACCATAAATTCAAATATTGATCAGCTCAACGCCAAACTTAAAAAGACCAAAGCCCGTCAGAGCATAGCGGCCATCCAGAAACAGATCA
>Ga0315293_10001035_pt1 | contig 26811 bp, 31 predicted proteins | sample YL17G13_20_MG_FD_203071 | JGI IMG/M metagenome (GOLD analysis project Ga0315293, IMG submission 203071) | Sediment microbial communities from Yellowstone Lake, YNP, Wyoming, USA - YL17G13_20 | ecosystem: Environmental > Aquatic > Freshwater > Lake > Sediment | place: USA: Wyoming | collected...
ATAAAATTCCTACAACAAAGGAAGAGTTTGGGAGTCGATTGGCATCCCTATCAGGTTTGGCTGTTGCAATAAACGGGCAGGCAGTAGAAAAATATTTAAAGAGAAAATTTGAAGTAGAAACCAAAAGCATTTCAAAATTGGAAGAGCTTTTAAAAGTATTGTCAACCATAGCCGATGCGCAGGAGGTGTGCAATACATTGCGGAAAATCAACAAGATGCGTCAGGGCTATCCAATTCATGGCGATAATGTTGATGGAGTCATTGAATCACACGATTATTTTAAAATCGAATATCCCATAACAAATTTCTCTTTGGCATGGGAGAAGATTGTAAATAAATACTTTGAATCCCTGAAAACAATTTTGCATATTGTTAAGAGTAAGCGAGAATCTCTGTCATTAAATTAAGGGGGCGTGTCAAAAAGTGGCACACAATTTTATGGAGTGTCCCAAAGTGACACATCCCGAAAAGCCAAGAAAACGAGGTGGATATGACATTGCAGAATACCAAGAAGAGTAGTAAAGGGTATAAAGGCGGGAAAGCCAAAACTGTATATGCCCATATGGGCATATGGAGGCAGAAAGACCAAATACATCTAACGATTCCAAAAGAGAATTATTTTCATACGACAGTAAATAGCAAGAGTGGTTCTATCAGGTGTCATAAAAATTTATATAAAAAGCTAAAAATCTTGCTAGAAAGAGAAGGGTGTTGGGAGTAAGTCATAGGAGGAGTATGGGGCAGTTCATAAAGTGCCAGCCCATAAAATTATAGTGAGAATAAGATAGGGATGTGTAAAAAGGGACACACAACAAATTGAGTAGCCCAAAGTGACACGTCCCCAAAAGCTTTATAAATAACGGAGGCCATAAATGGGGTTAAAGAAAATAAGATGGAAAAACTACAAATGTTTTAATGACACAGAACTGCTGGATATTCGCCCAATTACAGTTTTAATAGGCCCAAACTCCTCTGGAAAGACTAGTTTTGTCCAGCCACTACTTATGCTTAAACAAACAGTGGATAGTCGTGACATAGCAAGTCCATTAGTGGTAAATGGAACATATGTGCAACTTTCGTCATTCGAAAGCTTTGTTTATAACCATGATATAGATAAGGAACTTGGGGTTGAGTTAGAATTCGAAGCAGAACCTCCATACTGGTCTGTTACTGAAAAACGTAGGATGATCCCTTTTTTTATCAAATCGTCTTTTGTCTATAGTAAGACTAAAAAAAGAGTCGAATTAAATTTAACAGAAATAGATATAGATGGTCAAAAGATAAGAATAGAGCGGGTTAAGCTAAAGAAAGGCATTAAATATCAGGCTATTATAAATTATAGGGTCGAGACCAGTGATGAAAAAAAAGAAATTACATTGCCACGCGTAGCACCAAACAAGTTTTACAGTTATTATCATCGAGAAAGAGAATTGCTAAAAACTAGAACGCTAGCCGTTCCAAGGAGATTAAGGCTCGTTTCCAGAGGAGCAGTTGAAGAATTCATTGACAGCATAGTTTATATCGGCCCGCTAAGAGAAAATCCCAAGCATCTTTATATTAGTGGCGGCGAACTTCGAAAGGATGTGGGCTTAAAAGGGGAATATGCCGCTGATGTCTTATGGACCCAAAGCCAAGGATTAAAAAGAGCGCGAAAACTTATAGAAAGAGTTAAATATTGGATAAAACGATTCGATCTAGGTTCCGACGTAAAAATAAGAACGATTGGACGACATTCCGGTTTTTTTCAAATCGTTATTACTAATCCAAAAACCAATGTAGATGCTACAATTAGCAATGTAGGTTTTGGTGTTTCACAGGTTTTACCTTTAATTGTTGAAGGATTTTATTCTAATTCAAATTCTACCATATTGATCGAGCAGCCGGAAATACACTTACATCCTAAGATTCAAGCCGACTTAGGTGATTTATTAATTGAATTAACCAAAAGCGGAAGAACTATCGTAGTCGAAACCCATAGTGAACACCTTATTTCTAGGCTAACCCGTAGAATAGCAGAAGGAGATAGCTTGCGAAAGGATGATTTAGCGATCTACTATTTTAGTCAAGAAGAAAACAAGACGAAAATTGAAAATATCAAAATGAATGAATTTGGCCAATTTGAAAACTGGCCAGAAGGATTTTTTGAAGAAGATTATTGCGAGGCTTTAATTCACAACAAGTTAATTGCAGAAAAAACAGCAGAGCAAAATAAAGAAAACGTAGGTAATAATGGCTAACTGGGTTATCGATGAAAATATTTTTGAAATAGCTTCCAATCCCGCTGATAGTAGATTTCAAAGTGCTATGTATTTCACGGAGACAATTTACAGATTTCACAAACTAGTCCTAGATCACGAAGGTATTTTAATTTCTAAATATAGAAAATTTTTTGATAATAGCAAGTTAATAAATAGTTGGTTTAAGAAGATGGTTAGGAGCGCTGGTCATATAGAGCACAGATCATCAAAATTGAGTAATCGAATCAGTTCTGATTTAGATAACCTTAAATTCGATCCCGACGATAAATGTTTTGTTGGCGTTGCTTTAAATGCCGATCGGGTTATAACTTCAGAAGATGGGGATTTTTATAAAGAGGAGGTATGCCTGTATTTTATTACTCAACTTCTATTAGAGGTGTTGAAAATTGAAGAGTCTATATCTAAGGAATCCACGAAACGATAAGGTAGAAAAAGTACGCAAAAGATGGGTAGCTTTAAATGAGTCGGAAGATGTAGTATAATAGGTTAACCAAAATCTACCCATTGGGCATTTTTGATATTTTGAGTCATTGGGCGAAAGGCAAATTTTGCCGCGCCCCAAAATTTGCCTTTCGCCCTCGAGTCTTGTGTCGCGGGGGCTCGGCAACCCGCCGTCCACGAGATCATTTTAGATTGTAGCAGGCGGGTGCGGACGAGCCTGTAGAAGCGTGCGGTTTTCATGGTGTAGAGTGTGGGGTGAGGACGCGAGAGTCCCGCCGTCTGTGTGATTTTGCACTGCGCAGGCGGGACGATGCCGAGCCGGGAGTTGAAAGATTTTAGGCGGTTATTTTAGGGGGAGCCCCCTAAAATATGTTCGAACGGAATTGAGGACACACCGCCATGTTTGATAAGGGGCGCATGATAGATAATGTCGGAAGGTACCTTCCGACGAAAAATTTAGCCGGCGCTCTTTTAATAATAAAGTTCGATGAAAGGAGCTTTGCCCCTATGAGATACTTCCTATATGCCCGTAAGTCCACTGATGATGAGGATAGGCAGATTCTATCTATCGAGGCGCAGCTTGTGGAGTTGCGACAGTTAGCTACACGTGAGAAGATCCATGTAGTTAAGGAGCTTGTCGAGGCAAAGACAGCTAAGAAGCCGGGACGGCCAATATTTAACGATATGCTGCTACAGATAGAGCGAGGGGCTGCGGATGGTATCCTCGCCTGGCATCCCGATAGACTTGCCCGCAATAGTGTAGATGGCGGTAAGATCATCTACCATGTAGACCAGGGCATAATCAAGAGCCTACTCTTCCCCACGTATCGTTTTGATGATAATGCGCAAGGTAAGTTTATGCTCTCCATAGCTTTCGGGCAGAGTAAGTACTATATAGATGCCTTGTCGGAAAATATCAAGCGAGGCATACGCTTGAAACTCTCTAAGGGTATATGGCCACAGTGGGCGCCGATAGGATACCTCAATGATCCCAAGACACGCGGTATCATCAAAGACGAGGGCAAAGCTCCTTTCATCGCGAAATCTTTCGCCCTATACTCTACTGGTAGATACACCCTTCAAGAGATACGGGATAAGATAAACTCGCTTGGTATGGTAGGGCGTAAAGGGATACCTCTCAGCCCATGGCAGTATCAGTGTATCCTAAGGAATCCTCTCTACTATGGAGTATTCAGATATAATGGCGAATCATACGAAGGAACTCACGAACCAATTATCACAAAGAAACTTTTTGATAGGTGTCAGGAGGTCATGGCTGGACGAGCGAAGCCACATAAAGTAAAACATCCTTTCGCCTTACGAGGGCTTATGAGGTGCGGTGAGTGTGGTCGCATGATCACAGCTGAGTTACAGAAAGGCTATGTCTACTATCGATGCACGAAGCGCCAGAGGACTTGCTCTCAGCGATATACGCGAGAAGAGATCCTCGTCACTCAGATACAGTCCATCCTTCAAAAAGTTTCTTTGTGTGATGATTGGACTACTAAGATTTTGAGAGAGCTTGATAAGGACAGGGCAACCGATGTCCAATCATCACGCCCCCAGCAGCAAAATCTACAAGATAAAATTACAGATATAGATCGAAAGATAAGCAGGCTTATAGATGTGTACTTAGAGGGTGCTATATCACTCGAAGAATATCAGCGGAAGAAAGAGGCATATCTAAACGAAAAGAAGGATTTACAGGAGAGGCTAAAGGATTTTGCTGCTGGGGGCGATAATTGGTTCGAACGGGCGAAAGATTTCGTAACCGATTTAAACAGAATAGGTTGCGTGTTACGAGAAGGAAATATCGAGTCGCAGCGTGAAATTCTCGAGAAAATCGGTTCGAACTTTATATTAAAAGAGCGCCGGCTAAATTTTTCGTCGGAAGGTACCTTCCGACATTATCTATCATGCGCCCCTTATCAAACATGGCGGAGAGGGAGAGATTTGAACTCTCGATGCGGTATTACCCACATAGCGGTTTAGCAAACCGCCGCCCTAGGCCACTAGGCGACCTCTCCTTTTGCCCTTTTTTTCTTAAAAAATTCTTTCATGAGAAAGGCGCATTCATCTTCCATAACGCCCTTCGTGATCGTTATCTTATGGTTCAATTTCTTCGAATTCACGTCAAAAACCGAACCGAGGGCGCCGGTCTTCGGGTCAGCCGCGCCGAAACATACCCGCTTCATCCTTGCTAGAATAAGCGCGCCTGCGCACATCATGCAGGGCTCAATTGTAACATATAAGGTGGCCTCGGGCAACCTTTCATTCTCGAGGTATGCCGCGGCCTGGGTGATGGCTATCATCTCGGCATGGGCGGTAGGGTCCTTCAGGAGTTTTATCTGATTATGGGCCCTGGCTATGATGCGCCCTTTATGAACTATGACCGCCCCTACCGGCACATCATCGGCGGATGCGGCCTTTCCGGCCTCTTTAAGCGCTTCTGACATGTAGATGCGGTCTATTTTGGAGATCATGAAAATATTATACCATACCGGATAACAAAATGTTTTACTTTGAGCCGGAGCGCGTGCTATCATATGGAAAATCGGGGGGAGAGTTATGGCTACATATGAAGATTTCAAGAAGATAGAGTTTAAGATAGCGAAGATAAAGGAAGTGAACGACCATCCGAACGCCGACAGGCTTTACGTAATAATTGTCGAGGTCGGCGACAAGACAAAACAGGTCGTGGCAGGCATAAAAAACTCCTATAAGAAAGAAGACCTTGTAGGACGCGAGGTTGTTCTTGTCGATAATCTCGACCCGGCCATGTTAAGGGGCGTCGAGAGCCAGGGAATGATCCTGGCGGCATCCGATGAAAAGGGCCATTCGATAATCATGCCTGACCGTGAAGTCGCGCTCGGAAGCATTGTAAAATAGATTGTGAAGATTTAGGCGCCCGTAGCTCAACTGGATAGAGTAACTGGCTACGAACCAGTAGGTTGGCCGTTCGAGCCGGCCCGGGCGCGCCATAAAAATAGGGACTGTCCCCGAAGGGGACAGTCCCTATTTTTACTTACATCAGGTCTATGCGCATCTTCCTGAATACGACTTTCAGCAGCTCGAACCAGAGAACGCTCCAGACGCCGGCGGCCAGACAGATCATCAGGTCCTCAGGGTGAACGACTCCGAAGTGGAATATTTTCCGGAAGAACGGCACATATAATACCAGTAACATGAAGATCACCGCGCCCGAAATGACCCCTACAAGCGCCTTGTTCGAAACTGAAAAGAGGGCTATTATGCTCCTTGTCCATGAGCGGTTGGTCAGGATAAGGCACAGATTCGAGATTATGAGCGTGACGAATGCGAGCGCCCTGGCACTCTCTTCGGCCAGGCCCACGCGCATAGCGAACGCAAAGACACCGATGACGACCAGGAGGGCCGATAGACCCTGCAGGAGCGTGAGCACCATGACCTTCCTGCTAAAAAGCGATTCTTTCGGATCTCTCGGGGGGCGTTCCATGATATTATCCTCGGCCGGTTCGGCCTCGAAGACCACCGAGCATGCCGGGTCGATTATCAGTTCGAGAAATACTATGTGCGCCGGATACAGGATGATCGGCCAGCCCAGCATCACAGGTATGAGCGCCGCTCCGGCTATCGGGACATGGACGCTTATGATATAAGCCATTGCTTTTTTAAGATTATCGAATATCCTCCGCCCCAGCCGGACCGCCGCGACTATCGAAGAGAAGTCGTCATCGACGAGCACTATATCCGAGGCCTCTCTCGCGACGTCGGTCCCGCGGCCCCCCATCGCTATGCCGATGTCCGACGCCTTTAAGGCCGGCGCGTCGTTGACGCCGTCCCCCGTCATCGCGACCACTTCCCCGCGCGATTTCAGCGCCCTCACGATCAAAAGTTTCTGTTCGGGCTGGACCCTCGAGAAGATATTGGCGCCAGAGCATCTCTTTTTAAGTTCGTCGGGAGACATCTTTTCAAGCTCCGGCCCCGCGATTATCTCTCCCGGATTTTTCAATCCTATCTGCCTTGCGATATTCTGAGCGGTCACAGGATAGTCGCCCGTTATCATGACGACCCTGATACCCGCGCCATAGCATTCCTGCACGGCGAGCGGCACGCTTTCGCGTATCGGATCGGCAAGGCCTATCAAGCCTATGAATTTAAAATCGAAGTCGTGTTGCGATAACGGAAGTTTCGCTTTATCAAAAGACGCCCGCGCCACGCCCAGGACGCGAAGGCCGGCGGACGCCATTTCATTGACCGGGCTTTCCAGAGAACGCCTTTCGGCATCGCTTAAATGGCAAAGGTCTTCAATTGCTTCGGGCGCGCCTTTAGCGGATACGACAAAACCCTTCCTGTCCGGGGTCTCCCATACATGCGATAGCGCCATCACTTCTTTGGAAAGAGGATATTCCTCTATTAAAGGCCAGTCCTGATGTATATGCTCCGTATCGTGAAGCGTCGTGAAGCCGAGCTCCTCGAGCGCCTTTTCCATGGGATCGAAGGGATCTTTTTTGCTTGCGAGGATCCCGTATTCGACTACCTCGTGAAAGCTCTCCGGAAGCGCTGTTCTGCCGCCGCTTTTGACCTCGCAAAATTCCTTTCCGTTAAATAATTTTTTGATCGCCATTTTGTTCTGCGTCAACGTCCCGGTCTTGTCAACGCACAGGACGGTAGAAGAGCCCAGTGTCTCCACTGCCGCGGCCTTCCTGGTAAGGACGTTCTTCTTCGATATCCTCCACGCGCCGAGGGCTAAGAATATGGTCAGGACTACGGGGAACTCTTCGGGGAGCATCGCCATCGCGAGAGTTATCCCCGTAAGTACGCTCTCGAGCCAGTTGCCGCGCGTCAGGCCGTATACGATGACCACTGTGGTGCACAGGGCCATGGCAATTATGAATATCACTTTTACCAGGCGGCCTGTTTCCTTCTGCAGCGCGGTCGCTCCTTCGCGTATTTCCCCGAGCGCCTTGCCTATCTTCCCCATCTCTGTTTTAATGCCGGTCGCGATGACCTTCGCCAGGCCCTGGCCGTGCACGACGAGTGATCCCGAATACAGGAACGGGAGGTCATCGCCTCCGGGGCGCCTGAACTCCGTATTCCCGTCCATATCCGCGCTTTTGCGGACCGGCACCGATTCGCCGGAAAGGATCGACTCGTCTGCGGTCACGTTTATGCCCCATAAAAGTATGGCGTCAGCCGGCACCCTGTCGCCCTCTCTTACCACTATGATGTCGCCGTTCACGACTTCTTTACCCGAGATCCTCTTCTGGTCTCCGTCGCGGATAACGAGCGCCCTCGGGCTCGACAGGTCGCGCAGGGCCTCGATCGCCCTCTCGGCCTTCCCTTCCTGATATATCGTGATGCCCATGATCACGAAGACGAACCCCAGGAGCATACCTGCGTCCTGCACCTCGCCCAGTATGAGATAGATCGAACCGCACGCCACTAAAAGAAGGAACATCGGCTCTTTGAATACGCTGAATGCTATGGCAAATACGCTCTTTCTTTTGGCTGAAGGAAGCTCGTTCGGGCCGTCGGCCTTTAATATGGCGGCCGCTTCCATCTCGGAAAGTCCTTTTATATTTTTTAATTCCGCCTGGTTGAGAGCCATATCAATCTTTCTTCCTCGCATTCTTTATGCTGATTACCAGCATAAGCGCTGCTACATACGCTATCAATGCCGCAATAAACGCTATTGCTATATATCCCGCCGCGATGGGCAGGACTATCTCGAGGGCGGATATCTTAAATAGATTTGCCCAGTGGAAATGTTTCCACAGCATCGACCAGCTCTTGTAGAGCGTGGCCCATTCGATACCGAACATATAAGCCCCCACCTTAACGGACAGCACCAAAGATAATATACTTATCCAGGTGTTGGTAAAAAGGGCTCCTAAAAACGCGCCGGCCTTGTTGACCCTGAATACATACGCAAGAAATAAGGCCAGTACGGGCCCCATCATCGGCATGATGCCCGCGAATACGCCGAGCCCGAAACCGAGCGCTATCTTCTGCGGGGTGTCGTCGATCTTTACAAGCTTTATGTAAAGCTTTTTAAGTAATCTCATTAAAAATTATTGTAGTAGTCATATGTCAAAAGCGAAAGTCTGGCTATCAGGCGCTTCATCGGCCGGGCCAGGCGGTACTCGTGTTTTGTCAGAACGCAGATCAGGAAATTGCCTTTGCCCGTATAGACTATGCCGACATCGTGGCATATGCCGTTTTCGAGCCCCGTCTTGTGGGCAACGGCCGTGTTGATCGGCAATCTTTTCGGTATGCGGTCTTTTATCTTTTGTTCCGACAATAGCTCCAGGCATTTTTTTGAACTGCCTCTGCTTAAAATCTGCCCCCTGTAAAGCCGCTCGAGTGAGAACGCCATGTCAGAAGCGGTGGTATAATTCTCGACGCCGGCTTTGCGCGACCTGAAATCCATCATCTTCCGCGATAGGTTGGTGGCCTTCAGGCCGAGTCTGGCAAAGTATCTGTTCAGCCGGTCAAGGCCCATCGCATCGATCAGCATGTTAGCGGCTGTATTATCGCTCTGGGTTATCGCCAGGCGTATCAGCTCTTCGATCGTGTACGCGGATCCGGACGACTCACTTTTTAAAATGCCCGACCCGTCCACCTTTTCTGACTGCCTGAGCTCCAGTTTATCGTCGAGCTTGATCTTGCCTTCATCAGCCGCGTAAAAATAAGCCATCATTATGGGGATCTTGACCAGGCTGGCCGACGGGATGGCCATATCTTTATTGTAGTCTATCTCCCAGTTCATGTCGAGGTCTTTGATCACTATCGAGACGTCCCCGTTATAGCCCGCCTTCGCCGTTTTGATATTCTCTTTCAGGTCCTCCCACGCGGCCTTTCTCGCGCCGATATAATGCCGGGATTTTATCCAGGTATTATAAGTAATAAGCCCGGCCAGGATCAGGAGGAATGCAATGGCTATGCTCAAACCTGTTCTTTTACTCATAGCCGTATCTTCTTATGAACCATTCTTTGGCCCTCTGGAATATCAACCGGATTTTATATAAAGAGGTGTTTTAGATTCATTACATCCCGATAGGGGATTACGCCGAGCATCTTGTTAGTGTTATCGGTGATCGGAAGCGCGCGGAAACCATATCGGTTAAATAATTCTGATGCTTCTTTAAGAGTGCTTTCCGGCTTCAGGCATATAACGCGGGTCGTCATGAGATCTTTTAAAAGCTCCTGGTCTTCCGCGCGCAGAAGTTCTTTTATATCTACCACGCCGAGTAATTTTTCCTGCTCGTCTACGATATAAAGATACATGATCACATCCTTACCCTTAGCTATGCGTTGATACCCTTTTCGGGCTTGCGCCGCAGTTTTGTCCGGAGTAACTTTTAGATAATCCAGTATGCCAAAATTTACTATCTTCTCTTCCTGTTGTCCAATAATAGCCCTGATCTTCAACGCGTTATCTTTATTCAAAAGTTTCAGGATAGCGTCAACTTCCCACCACGGCAGGACCGATAGGATGTCGGCCGCCTGGCCGGGCGTCATTTCGTTGATCAGCTGTGCGGCCTTCTCCTTCTTCAATGACGCGATCATGTCCCTTTGGACTCTTGGGTCCAATTCCTCCAGGGTATCTGAAGCGCGTTCGGTATCAAGTTCATCAAATATGGCGACACGTTGATCGTGATCCAGCTCTTCCAGGATATCGGCAAGGTCCACGGGGGGCATCTCTGAAAGCTTATCTTTTAAAACTTTCAATTTTATATCACCCTTAAAACTCGATATTTGCTCAGGCAGCGGCTGCACGTAATTCCACGATATCGTCTGGTTCCTGATCTTGTCCGCCAGGCTGTATATAAAATCGGCAAGCCATTTGAAACCGACCCGCCGCAATAGTCCGTACTTGCTCAGGTCCACGTCGATCACGTACAGCTTACCGCTCCTCTTCACCATCTTAACATCATAGACCACTTCGACTTCACGGCCCTCAACATCGAGGACCTTTTTATCGAGGACGTGATCTTTTAATAAGACAGCCCCGTCTGCCGGTTCACCTTCATACTGTGCGATGCTTTCGATATCTACCACAGTCTCTTTTAAGTCGAGTGATTTTACTTTTTCCCAGGGAATGATGAGTGATTTATCGCCGAATGGACGTATCACATAAAGATGCGTTATTTCGGCTATTTTGTCCCTATCAATAATAATGAAATCCGATAGTTTGCCTATTTTCTTGTCGTTAAAGACGATTTTGGTGCCTATGATCTGGGTGAGAAAATAGACTTGCTCTGCAGTGCCGTTAGCGGTGCTGTTATTTATGCTGTTCATATTCATCTTTATCCCTATTTTACCACTACCGTGTAGAATTTAAAAAACAAAATGCCCACAAGCAGGATCAGGTATACCCTTAGAAGTAACAGCGATATCTTGACGGCCTTGCTCGTTTTCAAGTGAGGGTTGGCGTATTTTGCATTGATCTCCCTGACCTGATCAACGGCATCTTTAAAAAATTTCATCGCCTGCCTGATAAAAAGCTCGCTGAACCTGTTTTCCATACACGCGTTCCTTTTGATATTAACTAAAGATGTTCGGAAATAGCGCGGTGAGCGCATACAGCGTCGATACGATTATAATGCCCGCCACGATCCCGATATTTATGATATTTTGCGCTAAGGTGTTCTTGTATCTTCCCATCGTCTCTTCGCTATTGAGTAACAGTATGAGGAAAACAAGGGCTGCCGGCAATAGCGTAACGGCTATGACCTGCACAAATAACGTGATAAGGATAAGCGGCGCGCCGGGGATCAATACCACTATTCCTGCGCTGACCAGGGCAAAGAAGTAAAATGCGTAGAACCACGGCGCCTCTTTTACTTTCGCGTTTAAGGAATGGGCCCAGCCAAAAACCTCGCCGAAAGCCCATGAGCTTGCCAACGATATGCAGATAGCCCCTAGCAAGCCTGCGTCAAATAACCCGATAGCCAAAAATGTGCCGAGATATCTATTCACATCCATCAGTTTTATGGCGGCCTGCGCGGCGCTTTCTATATTCGAACCGAACAGGACCGTGCCGGTAACGATAACGCAGAACATCGCTACCACCACGGTGAAGAATGAGCCGATAGCGGTATCGAGCCTGCCCCAGAACATGTCTTTCTCTTTCATGCCTTTATCGACTACCGCGCTCTGCTGAAAAAATACCATCCAGGGAGCTATGGTAGTCCCTATATTTGCCATGAGCATGAAAAATATTTCGTTGCTGAAACCGCCGGGAGGCAGATGAGGGACGATGCTGTTATGCAAAATGTCCGAGACTGAGGGATGAACGATGAACGCGGCCGGGATATATATTAAATTCACAAGGCAGAATAACATCGCGATCTTTTCCCACGTCCAATATCGGCCCTGCAGGACCATCGCGCCCATGACAATGCACACGACAATGACCGTAATGGCCGGAGGCGCGCCAAAGATGCTCATCGCCGCCGTCATGCCTATAAATTCCGTGACCAGGGTCAGCCAGTCGGTAAGTATGAGGTCGAGAAGTGAAAACCATCCCCAGAATGGACCGAAAGCATGAAATATGGCTTCGGCATGGCCCCTCTTGGTGACCGCGCCCAGCCTTACCGTCATCTCCTGGACAAAATATGCTATGGGGCCCAGCAGGACGAGGAACCAAAGCAGGTGGTATTTATACTTAGCTCCGGTAACGGCATAGGTCGTGATACCGCCGGCGTCGTTGTCCGCGATCATTACAATGATCCCCGGCCCGGCGAGAAGCAGATATAGCTTTATCGCTTTCCAGAATCTTCTGTATTGATAAAAAAGATTGGCCCAGAAATTCATGAATATCTATTTGTATATGGGAATGAATAGGAGGGCTATCCATACCACGGTCGTTGTTACCAAGCCTACCGTCAATCCTATACCAAACCATCGCAGGAATGTCAAGCGTATGCTTTTTTCTTTCTCGAGAATGCCGAGCGCGACTATATTCGCCGTAGAGCCGACCAAGGTTATGTTGCCGCCCAGGCAGCCGCCGAAGAGAAGCGCCCACCATAGCGCCTGAGAATTCACGCCTATCGCCTTAAGGCTCTGCAGCACGGGGATGACGGCCGCCACCAGAACGACGTTGTCGAGGACGGCCGAGCCGATGCTCGCTATCCACAAAATAGCGCCGGTCAATACGCTCAGGCTGCCGCTCGCGGCCGAAATAAGGTGCTTCGCCAGGACGTCCGTCGCACCGGTATACTGAAGGGCTCCGGCCTGCGCGAATAAAAATAGGAAAAAGAGGAGCGTCCACCACTCCACATCGCGTTCGACATGCTTTCTCGCGTTCTTCTGCTTCCACACGAAAACCGCGCCGCAGGCAATAAGCGGCATGGCCAAAAGTACCGTGTTCTTGTCCAGGCCCCACAATATTTCCAGACGATGATGAAGGGCTATTAAGATGAGCGTTGACCCGAAAATGGCAAGGCCGGTCTTGAGATCTTTGCTGAAAACCATGGGTTTTTCCATGGCCTCAAGCTGTTTGGCCTTAAAATGCTTAAGCTTCTCGTCCATCATTGCGAGTGGTTTTCTATACCAGATAATGCAGATGCATATGGTCGCGGCAAGGCACAGCGCCGCCAGCGGAGACGCCCTTACAAGGAAGTCTTCGAATGTCAGGCCAGATTTTGTCGCGATCAGTATCCCGATGGGGTTCCCCAGAACGGTCGCCGAGCTGCCTATATTAGTGGCGAGAACGGATGTGATCAAAAAAGGCACCGGATCGATCTCCAGGCGGTCGCATATCTCCAATATCGCTATAACCATGAATATGATCGAAGTGACCTCGTCCACCATGGCCGCCATGGCGGCCGAGACGATGCAAAGAATGACCATAAACTTGCGCGAGGTCAGGTGTTTTACGCCCAAAAGGAGGTGGGATATTATGTTGAAGAATCCGGCCTCTTTCAATACACCCACGAGTATCATCATGCATGCCAAAAAGAGTATCACTTCGAGGGATGCGAACCTCACCAGATGCTCCATGTCTATGGTTTTTGTCATGAGGAGCGTGGCCGCCCCGAGGAATGCGAAGCTCAGGCGGAAATCCCAGAAAAAGAGCGTTCCCATTATCGAAGCGGAGAATATGGATATCGCGAGGGACTGTTTGAAGTCAAGGCCGACAGCCCTGCCGCCCAGGCCGAGCGTCACTGCAATGGCTATGAGTGCAATAAGTTTTTTTATCATGCGGGAACGTCTGTTATTTCTTTTTTATGAGGCCGTTGATCGCGGCCATAAGCTCAGCGGCTTCGTACGGCTTCTCAATATACGCCTGAACGCCCTCTTCCATTATCTTCTGTTTATAGCCGGGGCTGCGGCTCGCGGTAAGGACGATTACCGGTATCCCGGAAGTCTGCGGGTCGCTCCGCAAGTTCTTCAAAACGGTCGCTCCCCCGCCGGCCGGCAGCATAAGGTCCAGTATAACCAGATCCGGTTTTTCCTTGTGCAACAGCCTGATGCCCTCCAGCACGTCTTTGGCAATTACGGATTGAAACCCACCCTCAGAAAACCTCTTCTCCAATAACATCGCCGCGTCGGCTTCGTCTTCGATTATCAGGATCTTGGGCATAGCTATCCCTTATTTTTACATATAAGTATACCACTTTTTTCGAAATGGCTACAGAAATAAAAAATCCCTCTTCATAGAAAAGGGATTTTTTATTAAAACCGGGATATCTCTTACTGTCCCAGTAAAGTCTTACCCGAATTATCTGTGCCGGTGGGGATGACGTTTCCGATCGCATCAACTGTTGCTTTCGGTTTCGGGGTAGTCGCAGCCGCTGTGCTCGTCGTGCCTTTCGCGCACTCCTTGCCCCAGCTCTGTATACACTTGCTCATGTCGTTAAACGCCGTCTCTGCGCTTACGGGCATGGTGCTCGCAAGAAGCGCCACTGCTGCTATAAGAACTATGATATATTTCCTCATTCTATTCCTCCTTTCTTATTAATCAGTACAGTTTACACTATATCTTGCTATTAGACAAATATATTTTTCTGAAGAAGTGCTTTATTCTTCTCTCCTTTATAAAATCGTACTTACGATATAGGCGCGTCGACAGAAATCGCCGGGTGGACATCTTGACGGCCTCGCGTAAAAATTCGTAGTCGATGCCTTTTATTTTAGGCAGAATGGGCGCCCGCGAGTAATCGCTGTGCGCCTTTATGAGCGACAGGTCGTTCTTGACGCAGTAATCATATAAGTCGCTTCCGGGGTGCGGCGTGAAAAATGCCGGGCTTGGCCTGTAAGGTTTTATCGCGCGTATCATCCTGACCGTGGCAAGCGCCTCTTCTTTAGTCTCCGTGGGAATGCCAAACATATAATTAGCCCATATCCTTACGCCGTATCTTTTACATATCTTAGCGGCCCGGTAATTCATCTCGGCGGTTGATCCCTTCCGCAATAATTTCAGTATGCGGTCGCTCCCGCTTTCAAATCCTATGAGGAACATGGAGAGGCCCGCCTTCTTCATCGTGCGTATCATATCTTCGTTCTTACAGATTATGTCCGCCCTCGACTGACAGACGAAAGGCGCCCTGAATCCGTTCTTCTTATACGCGGCGCAGAACTCTTCGATCCAGGCCCTGTCCTCGGTAAGGCAGTCGTCGTGAAACATCATACTCTGGAAATTATACTTATCGCGCAAGCTCCTCAATTCGCTGATGATATTGGGAACGCTCCTCCGCCTCACCTTGTTCCCAAATATCTTCCGCTCGGCGGGCTGGCAGAAACTGCAGTTATACCTGCACCCCCTTCCCGCTATGAGCGTCACGAACGGGCGCTCCAGGAAGCCCTCTATCGGCGATTCCTTAAATCTGAACAGTTCTCTGTCGGCGAAAGGGAGGCTGTCCAGGTCTGGATGCTCGCCCATTACGACCTTCTCCCTGGACCTGCCGCCTTCAATATCTTCGAGAAGTTTTAGAAAGCTGGTCTCCCCTTCGCCTATCACTATGTGATCGATGTCATTATTTGGCGTGAGCTCTTCCGGCATTATGCTGGGGTGCGGGCCGCCTACCACGACTTTCGTTTCAGGTAAAGCCGCCTTCGCCGCCTTCGCCGCCTCGACGGCGTAGTCGAAATCTACGCTCATCATCGTTATCGCTATAATGTCGGGGGATAGTTTTTGGAGGTCTATTGCGAAATCGTCCCAGCCGGACAGTTCTCTTAAATCTATCAGGTGAGTTTCGTGGCTGCGCTTTTTCGCGCAGGCCGAAAGGCTGCACAGGCCGTGGTTAATATGGCCGAAACCTATCGTCTGCCTGACCTTAGGAAAGCCGGTCTCGCCGATCCCGGGAAATACAAAAGCGATCTTCATTTATGTTTGGGTTTTTTTGCTACGATCAGATACTGCCAGGCCAAAAGGTGGGTAAGTCTTCCCCTTAATAATTTATTCATCTTTCTGAAGAATTTGCTGCATGAAAGCCGGTTTGTGCTGCATTCTATAGTAAGGCCTGCGTCTTCGAGCATCTTCCTGGCGCTCTCAAGCGTAAAGAAACGAAGATGCGTGATGTCAAGCGTGCCTTCGCGCTGATAGTCCCACCTGCCGGCCATCAGGCTTTTTATAACGGGCCAATGGCTGATGTTGGGCAGGCTTATTATCACGCGCCCGCCGGGGGCGAGAAACTCCTTCATATCTTTGACGGTCTGCCACGGGTTTACAAGGTGCTCCAGGACATCGCCGAATATAATGCAATCGAAATATCCCCGGTTGAGATCGGGTTTTGCGGCTTCGATATCTATCGCGTATACTTTGTCGAGGTTCTTCTTCGCCTCTTCCGCGGCGGCGGGATTCACTTCTATGCCTACAACTTCGATGAGCCTGGTCTCTTTAAGCCGCTTGCCTATCAGGCCGTGACCGCATCCGATATCAAGAACCCTTTTCGCGTCTTCAGGGATAAGCTTTATGAGGTCATCGCCGACGTTGCCGTAATATCCTTCGTGTTTTTTAAACTGCTCGCTTGCCGCTTTCATCTCCCCTCTGTTCGCGTCTCTATCTTTTGACCTTTACCATACAGGAGTCCGCCTCGCTGATCCTTTTTAACGCTGATCGATGTTTTCAATTCTTTTATGGCCGTCTCTCTCTTTTTGATATCCGCGCCGGCTTCTTCTTTTATCTGGGCGGCCTTTGTCTTGTCGGAGAGCCTTTCCGCATCTTTGATCTTCCGGCGGTCCTCTTTGATCGCCCTGCCCTCCGCTATGATCTTGTCCCGGTCCGCGGCGATGCCGGCTTCTAGATTATGGATCTCTGCCCTCACCCCTTCCGTCTCGGCCGGGCCGGGTTTCTCTTCGTCGGCAGCGCGCGCCTCTTGCGCAGCTGGGAACGCCAGCATCGATGCTGTAAAAAACGTCATGAAAAGGAATGTCTTAAAGATTTTCATATATTCCTTTTAGTTGCCAGCTGTCAAATAACGTTAGTATACACGTTTACAACGAGGAGTATCGAGATGATCAGCGCTATAACCCCTAACAGCCTGGATTTTTTTATTATCCAGTCATCTATATTTACAATACTTTCATCCCCTTTTTTTAGAGATGGCCCGACAGAAAAAGCCAGCTTGTTTAAAAAGGCGTTGATTTTTTCCAGGCTGCCGTTACCGATCATTAAAAGTATCGCCCCGAAAAAACTCAGCACCCCTACTACCACTGTCGTAACATGTAAAACATAGACCGCCACGTCTATTGCCATACTACATCTCCTTTTTTTGTTTGCATCAGCATGGACCACCGCCTCCGCCACCACCACTACCACCACCACTACCACTACCACCACCCATACCCCCTGCCGCGCCAGCGGGGGCAAGGGGATTTAGCTGTCTTTTTTTTGCTTTATCCTCAGCCTCTTTCATTCTCTTCAGCAATTCCTTATATAATTTCGCGTACATGCTGGGGTCGCATTCGGAGGCTTTGAGGCCTTCTAAAAAACCCAACCTGAATGCAGTGCCATACTCATCGCCAATATTCAGATACTTATCCATCCCAGACGTAAAACCTTCCCTGCCGACCTTCTCGCCTATCTCAGCGCCGGCGAGAAGGGAGGCCATCAACAATGTCCCATCCGCTTGATGATCGTCGTGGGCCCATGCCGTGGAATTCTTCAGGTCGTCGGCAAGGCTCACCTGCGCAAACGAAGGCGGCGGAACGTTGATCTTTGAAATCGGGGTCGACCGCTGAGCGGGGCCCTGTGGGAAATACTGCGCCTGCGAAGCGTCAAAGATTGGAACGCCTTCCTTAGTAAACTTGGCCGCATGAGCGGCAGCTTCCTTGGCGGCGGCTTTCTCGGCGGCGGCGGCTTTCTTAGCGGCTTCTTTCTCGGCGGCGGCGGCTTTCTTGGCGGCTTCTTTCTCGGCGGCGGCTTTCTTAGCGGCTTTTTTCTTGGCAGCGGCTGACAGTAGCATGGCCTGCTGAGATGCGCTAAGCTCCATCGGAGCGACATTATATCGAGTGGCACCCCGTAGAGCGGCAGCATGACTGTCGTAAGCTGCGACTGCAGACGGGCTCATCATGGCCCGCTGAGAGGGACTAAGCTGAAGCGGGGGCGGGACATACGCCGTCTTAGGATTCGGCGTTGCTAATTTCGGCACTCCGGGGTTCCGCTCCTGCCTGATAGCCTCCTTGGTCCCGGCTTCTTCCGAACCCGCGTCCTGCGTGAAATCTTGCGCATATGCGGATGACTGCGTAAGGAATGCCAGCGCCAGCGAAATAACGGTTACCTTAAGCCATAGCCCATATTTCATTTTCATTGCTTCTCGCCGATCTTTTTGAACATATCCTTAAGCACCGAAACGTTTTTTGACAACCTGGAGCAGTTATTGACGAGCTCCTTACTTACAAGAGCGGATTTAGCATAACCGAGAGCCTTTAAGCAATCGTTTATCTTGCTGTCTAAAGCTGCCTTATTTGCCTTAAGCCACGATCTGTCCGCGAGAGGGTATGCTAATATTGTATTAAGCCCGGCATAAGCATTGGTCAGGTAGCGTATGCCTTCCGCGTTCGCGCTTTTAAGTTTCCTCAAGTCCGACGCCATGGAGTCATTTTCATCAAGGATACGCTTTGCCCCGTCGTGATCGCCCGCCGATATGGATTGGCTCGCGGCGTCGAAATTTACGATACATTCGGCTTCCAGGTCCACGGCCTTGATATATTTTTCTGACGAGGCTTTATTAAGCCCGATGACCCTGGGCCTGATCATCTCTATATCCTTATCGTTAGCCGATTTGAGTTCTTTCAGCGAATTTTTCAGCTTTTCATTATTTAGCAATGGAAAAGCTTTTTTGTAATATGCGTTTGTGACCGCAAGGGTGTAATAGGCGCTTACCAGCTGCGGCGTCGCCTCTTTGTCGGAAGACTCAAGCGCTATGGCGCTCAGGATCTCCCTGGTCATTATCCGGAGCGTAAGGCCTTTTGTGAAATTTGCCATGGCAAAAGCGGTCTTATCGCCGATATCGAAACTCATCGCACCGGCAAATAACGACGCTGCCTTGTCCAGGCCTTCTCTGGCCGAAGCGTCTTTCCGGCCGTTATAGGCGGCCAGGGAACTATTGAAAGCGGCCATTCCTTCATTGGTGAACTTCGTGTATATTTCTATCAGCAATCTTTGATGGCGGACCCGGGCCTCTTTATAATCCGGATTTATGATGAGCGCCTTGGAATAGTCAGAAACCGCTTCAAAGTATTTCCCGGTCTTTTCATAGAGAAAAGCGCGCAAGACGTAGGCGAGGCCCTTATTTGCCAGGGGGTTGACGGCGATGGCCTTAGAGCATTCGGAGATGGCTTCGCTTGGTTTACCCATTGCCTCGAACGCCATGGCGCACTTATAGTGGGCAAGGGCCGCCAGTACGTTTTCGGGGTCCGCATCGACGGCTTTTGTGTATATGGAGAGGGCTTTAGGATATTCTTTTTTGGCGTAACAGGCGTCGCCATTTTTAATGTAGTCGCCGGCCGAGCTCGTGTCGCCTGCTTGCTGACATACGGCAATAGACGCCCATCCTGAAAACAGGACTAAAAAGAAGAAAACCTTTTTGATATTCATCCTTGTCGCCCCCTGAAATATTATATTTGTAAGTATACCATACGATGAGTTATTTGACCAATTATTGAGAAGGGGACAGCGCCTATTTTGCTATCGGGATACTCGGACAAAATAGGCGTTGTCGCCTTTTTACCTTTTTAATATTGGTTTTGAGGTAGCCCGTGAGATCATCAGCATGGACCACCACCTCCACCACCTCCACCACCTCCGCCACCTCCACCACCTCCACTACTGCCACCACCACTACCACCACCCATACCCCCTGCTCCGCCAGCGGGGGCAAAGGGATTTAGCTGTCTTTTTTTTGCTTTATCCTCGGCCTCCTTCATCCTCTTCAGCAATTCATTACATAATACTAAGTACATGCCAGGGTCGCATTCGGAGGCTATGAGACCTTTTAAAAAACCCAACTTGAAAGCGAAGTCATAGCACTCGCCAATAACCAGATACATGCTCATATCAAGCGGAAAGCCTTCCGTGCCGGCCATCTTGCCTAAATTTTCGCCGGCGTTCAACGCTATGAGCGTCGTTAATCCATTCACAAATTCGTTGTCACAATTATCGCCATAATCATCGTCACAATCGTCGTAGGCCCATGCCGTGGCCTCCTTCAGGTCGTCGGCAAGGCCCACATGCGCAAACGCCGAAGGCGGCGGCACAATGATCTTCGAAATCTGGGTCGCCTTCTTAGTGGGGCCCTGTGGGAAATACTGCGGAGCGTCAAAGATTGGAACACCTTCCTTAGTAAACTTAGCGACAGCTTCCTTTTCCTTAGCGGCGGCTTCCTTAGCGACAGCTTCCTTAGCGACAGCTTCCTTAGCGGCGGCTTCCTTGGCGGCAGTTTCGGGGTCGTCATCTTCCTTCTTACGCTTGGCCCGCGGATAAAGCTCCATCGGAGCGACATTATATCGAGTGGCACCCTGTAGAGCGGCAGCATGACTGTCGTAAGCTGCGACTGCAGACTGGCTCATCATGGCCCGCTGAGAGGGGCTAAGCTGAAGCGGGGGCGGGACATACGCCGTCTTAGGATTCGGCGTTGCTAATTTCGGCACTCCGGGGTTCCGCTCCTGCCTAAGACCCTCCTTGGTCCAGGCTTCTTCCGAACCCGCGTCCTGCGTGAAGTCTTGCGCATATGCGGATGACTGCGTAAGGAAGGCCAGCGCCAGCAAAATAACGGTTACCTTAAACCATAGCCCATATTTCATTTTCATCGCTTCTCGCCGATCTTTTTGAACATGTCCTTAAGCACCGAAACGTTTTTTGACAACCTGGAGCAGTTATTGACGAGCTCCTTACTTACGAGAGCGGATTTAGCATAACCGAGAGCCTTTAAGCAATCATTTATCTTGCTGTCTAAAGCCGCCTTATTTGCCTTAAGCCACGATCTGTCCGTGAGAGGGTATGACAATATCGTATTGAGCCCGGCATAAGCATTGGTCAGATAACGTATGCCCTCCGCGTTCGCGCTTTTAAGTTTCCTCAGGTCCGACGCCATAGAGTCATTTTCATCAAGGATGCGCTTTGCCCCATCGTGATCGCCTGCCGCTATGGATTGGCTCGCGGCATCGAAATTTACGATACATTCGGCTTCCAGGTCCACGGCCTTGATATACTTCTCTAACGAGGCTTTAAGCCCGACGACCCTGGGCCTTACCATGTCCATATCCCTGTCGTTTACCGCCTTAAGCTCTTTCAGAGAATTTTTCAGTTTCTCATCTTTTAGCAATGGAAAAGCTTTTTTGTAATATGCGTTTGTGACCGCAAGGGTGTAATAGGCGCTTACCAGCTGCGGCGTCGCCTCTTTGTCGGACGACTCAAGCGCTATGGTGCTCAGGATCTCCCTGGTCATTATCTGGAGCGTAAGGCCTTTTGTGAAATTTGCCATGGCAAAAGCGGTCTTATCGCCGATATCGAAACTCATCGCGTAGGCAAATAATGACGCCGCCTTGCCCAGGCCTTCTCTGGCCGAAGCGTCTTTCCGGCCGCTATAGGCGGCCAGGGAGCTATTGAAAGCGGCCATTCCTTCATTGGTGAACTTCGTGTATATTTCTATCAGCAATCCTTGATAGCGGACCTGGGCCTCTTTGTAATCCGGATTTATTATGAGCGCCTTGGAATAGTCAGAAACCGCTTCAATGTATTTCCCGGTCTTTTCATAGAGAAAAGCGCGCAGGGCGTAGGCGAGGCCCTTATTTACCAGGGGGTTGACGGCGATGGCCTTAGAGCATTCGGAGATGGCTTCGCTTGGTTTACCCATTGCCTCGAACACCATGGCGCACTTACAATGGGCAAGGGCCGCCAGTATGTTTTTGGGATCCTCATCGATGGCTTTTGTGTATAGGGAGATAGCTTTAGAATATTCTTTTTTATCGTAGCAGGCGTTGCCATTTTTGATGTAGTCTCTTGCCTGGCTCAGGTTGTCCGCTTGCTGACATACGGCAATAGACGCCCATCCTGAAAACAGGACTAAAAAGAAGAAAACCCTTTTGATATTCATCCTTGTCGCCCCCTGGAACATTATATTTGCAAGTATATCATACGGTGAGCTATTTGACCAATTTTTCAAATTTTTTAGAAAACTTTATCACCGGGCACAGGTGCATCAATTTTTATCCTGTTATCGTTATATGAAGAATAATTTATGTTCATTGATACGGTCCCTTTATTTTGCTTATTTGAATAATAAGAAATTTCCGATGACTGTTTCAACGGTAAATAATTATCTTTATTTATCCAAATCTCACATGTTCCATTTATTTTGCTATCTCTTAATTCCGGAGGTGAAGATTCAATATTAACCGATTCTTTGCCGAATAAATATTTGATCACAAAATATTCCATCCCGTCTTTAGTAGCAGAGCTTATGGAATCTCTCTTGTATTCCTTTTCGATGCCTTCTAATTGTTTTATAACACCTTCGGGAGAATTGTTTTTACATGTTGCTCTGCGATTATCATCATCTTCCTTTGCCCAGCCGTAAACCGGATTAAGAACATAATAATCATTGCCTATCACTATCCAGCCATCCCACAAGCCCTCATTCGAGCCCTCATTTATAACTTGCGCTACCTTAAATCTGTCCGGACTTACAAAAGCTATTTGTAACTCTGCGGAATTACCTTTATTTTCTTGTGAGTTAATTGTAAAGGAGTTTTTAAGTTCCATCTTAACATTGTATGATTTTGCTTGCTTGATTGCCTCGCTGCATTTAGCTATTAGTTGTTTATAATCAATCGCGGATCCCTGGGCATAGATATTATGTGCGCCTAAAAATACTGAAACCAATATGCTGCTCAAAATCAGACTCTTCTTCATCCTTTCCTCCTTTTCGATCTTTGATAAATTATACTCTTAAGATAATGCAGTACAAGATTTATTGTGAAGGGACGGAAAGGCAAAAGACATACAAGAAGTTTCAATATAGAAATATCTTATATGTCTTTTATATTTTGGCGGGGACGACGGGGGTGTGTGACGCAAAGTAGCTCTCCCGACGGTGAATCGGTGTGAATTTTTGTTGGCGTGACAATTTCGTGACAAAAATAGGGACTGTCCCGCAGGTACGAGTTTGCGTAAGGTCGGGACTGTCCCTATTTTTGCTCTATTCATCTATCTAGCCTTTCTAATTTCTTTATCTTCCTATTAGCTTCCGGCCTGAAAATATGCGCGTATCCTTCCGTGGTCCTCATCTCCGTATGCCTCATCTGCTCCATAACATCTCGCGTATTCAGCCCGATATTGAATAGATAGCTGCAATGTGTATGCCTAAGCTCGTGAACGGTGCTTATACTGGCAATATTAGCCATTTTGAGTATGTTTTTCAGCCGTCGTATGATCTTCCTCGTCCTAAAGCCGAAGGGTGCGCCACTTTCATCGGTAAAGACATATTCGCTCTTACTCTTCTTCTTTAGCTCTTCCAGGGCCCTCATAAGACTATCGTGCATACTGACAAAATCCGGCTTCTTCTTGCACTTCGGCTTCATTATCCACAGCACTTTATTATCAAAGTCGATATCCTGCCATTTTAATTTGATAAGCTCGGTAAATCTAAGGCCGGTATGAATAAATGTATAGAATATAGGGTAGTAATGCGGGTATTCTTTTTCTGCGATCGCCATAAAACCTTTATATTCTTCGGGTGAAAGGGCGCTCTTCTTCTTTGCGTCATTTACTTCGACTTTTCTGCAACTTTTGGCCGGATTTTCCTTCATTAAATTATGGCTGATTGCAAAATTGAATTGTGTCTTAATATTTTTCAAATGATTATTACACGTATTGGCCCGATTTCCCTTAGATTCTCTCAGATATGTTATGTATTTATCTATGATGGCGGTCGTAATCTCCGATAGGCGGCTTACGCCGGCAAAGTTTAAGAATTTGGTAAACTCATTGACGGCACTGCTATGGGATTTAAACGTTTCGTAGGGATACCGCGCTTTATAGTGCTTTAGAAACTCTGCCGAGAAATGGGCGTACGGCATGTCGCTTACGGTTTTATTGCCGTTTTGCAGGCTTTGAAATTCTATGATCCTGCTATGCAGTATCTCCTCTGCCAGCTTCTTATTATTGGTCCCGGTGCTTTCCCTGTGCCTTTTCCCGTTGGCGTCATAGTACCAAATCCACAAGAACGGGCTGTCGTCCCGGCTGTATATCTTACCAAACTTTAGTACTGACATTTGATCTCCCCTGATTGATCCAATTCTCGATTTCAACAGGGTTAAATTTTCTTCTGCCCCGTATTTGGTAATGGGGGATCTCGTTCCTTGAGATATAGTAATAAACTGTCCCCAGGGGTATGCTGTACTTTTCCGATACTTCTTTTGCGGTAACAAGCGTCATTTTTAACCTTCCTTTCTAACCATTTGACTTGACAATTGTCAAGATTGTGAGCAAAAAAATATTATATAACCCCTTCCTTCTTCAGGATCACCAGGTATGCCTTCGAGATATTCGATCGCCCTCTAAGCCACCTGTTGAGCGTCCCATCGGGAACCCCTATTCTATTCGCGAATTCCCACTGACGGAGGTTATGCTTCTTCATATAATCTTCGATCTTCGTGATGATCTGCTTTTCCGTCATCTGCTTTAAGTATACCTTATGACTTGACAATTGTCAAGACATATTTTATTTTAATTCCGTAATCTCAAATGATGCGCCAGATTCTTTATCAGACGAAACAAAAATCTTTTTAGCTTCTATATTTATAATAGCCCCGTCCTTGCCGGGGGCTTCACTCAAGACAGTTATCCCCAGCGCATCACAAAATCTCTTAAGCAGGTTATCTAGATCGTTTCCAAACGGATGATCTTTGGGTAATTTTGATGGGGGAAGCATAAAGGTAACGCACAACTTGCATCGTCCATAAATTTTGCCAAGATTTTGAGTTTTTTCAACAATCAATGAACTCCATGTTGATAGCCCTTCGAGCTTGCCCCTGACCTTATCTCTGCCAAAGGGTATTCCAGCTATATGACACTTTATAATTTTTTTAGCACTACTCATAATCCTATCCTAGCGCGGGTCTATTTGGCAACATCCTATAATTTTACGGGCCAGCACTTTCTGGCACGTTTTCCATTTTACTACTATTCTATCTCAATAGTAATAGATTTGACATCCTGTGGCAATGCTTTTTCTTTCGTATCATTCACTGTATATTTCCACTCATCATAATCAAGCGACACTGCATAGCACCGCTCGATTTCTTTTCCGTCAAACTTAATTACGAATCCTCCGTCTGCCATATTTCGCCCCCTTATCCGCCCCTTATAAACCCTTATTTACCCTTATTATCCCTTATCGCCAATTCCTTTCTCGCCACCGCGATCGTCCCACTATACAACCCAAACTGCTTAGCAAGCTCCTTCTCCGGTATTGCATCTATATCCTCGCCTTTCGATGCCAGATACGCCTTCGCTATCAGGTAGAACCTGGCCGGCGCGCTCATCTTCCCGGCGAGGATTGCGTCATCCACCGGAAATTGCTCACCCGCGATCTTTGTGAGGCGCACACGTGCATCCTTGCTATGAAAGAACGTCGCCTCTACGAGGCCGTAGTTACTCTCGAGTCTCTTGAGAGATTTTATCACCTGCCGCCTAAAGCCGGTATCGTCCCAATCTTTCGGCAGCCCCAGACTCAAAGCCATCGACTCAAGATCGATGAATGCTTCTGCGTCACGTGTCTTTTCCTGTAATGCTAGAAGTAGCAAATACAGATCCATCACCCGCTCGTCACTTTTACTCACCATGAGCGGCAAATATCGCTTATCAGTTACGAGCAGGGAAGGCACATTAATTTTCGCAGGTAAATTCTCGGAATAGATAGGGGTGTGGGTCTCACCGGCCGTCGTCGATTCTCCAAGTTCAAGCGTCTTAAGTCGCGCGAGCTTTACCTCGGCAAGTCCGGGAGAATCTATAAGCGTAGCCGATTCGTAGTTATCGAGAAGTGCGGATAATGACCAATTGGTGCTTCCGTCCACAACATAGCGTGAGTCCACAACGATGAGTTTGTCGTGAAGTCTACGGTGTGGCGCAAGTAAATGTATTACGCATCCGGCATCCTCAAGTTTTTTGAGAACCTCATTCTCGCTCATGCGGCCACGCGGGTCATCTGAACCTTTGAATTTTGTATTGAGATATATAGTAACCGCAACACCGCGACCTCGCGCTTCGACCAGATCATTTAGGAGAAGTCGTATGGGGTTGTTGCCCTGAGCACCAAGGCTTACGGTATACATCGACATGACGATCGACTTCTTCGCGCCATCGAGGAGCTTAATGATCGCTCCCTCATAAGCACGATCAGATATATCTGTAACGCGAGCGGGAGCTGACTCGTAAGCGGCACCTGAGACGGCCAGTGTAAGAAGAAAAACTGCTGCTAAAATGGCTCGTTTCATTGTGATGTATCTTTTGGACATGACATTTATTCTTATTCTATTATTGTTTTTTTTGTTTCGGCCGGATATAGAATAACTGTATTTCCGCTGACATCTTTAACTTGAGCAGATCCTGATCCTTGAACCCCAACTATGGCAGAGCTGGCTCCGGGCAGACTATTTACTTCTAAAATTTTTATATTTT
>Ga0315293_10001036_pt1 | contig 26786 bp, 26 predicted proteins | sample YL17G13_20_MG_FD_203071 | JGI IMG/M metagenome (GOLD analysis project Ga0315293, IMG submission 203071) | Sediment microbial communities from Yellowstone Lake, YNP, Wyoming, USA - YL17G13_20 | ecosystem: Environmental > Aquatic > Freshwater > Lake > Sediment | place: USA: Wyoming | collected...
CATACGCCAAATTTTTAAGGAAAGAGAATATTTTTCGACCATAATCTTCATCAGAAAATATCATTGTTATAACTGGAATATCATGGATTATATTTTGTGGATCATTCATATACCCAAAACCCATAGCAATCCAATTTTCAGGTTTTATTTCAAATTCTGGAATAGGATGTATATACATGTTTGTATAGGAAAAAAATATTTTATCGAACATACGGCCTGCAATTTCAAGGAAAAGCGCGAATATAAATGAAATCCAAACTGAAGAAAATGCAATAAAGGATGAAACTAAACCAATTATTGTAACACTGTGACGAAGAATTCGAACCAGAATGCGATATTTTTCATGGATAATTAGTTTTTTTTTATCCTTTATTTTTTCGATGCGGAAACTATAAAGAAGTCGGTTCTTAAAAAGATAAAAGCGTCGCTTAAATTTCATTTTATTGTCTCAAGTAAAACACTAAATTGCTCATCATCAATGGCAAAGACCCGAAATGGGTGCCAGGTCTTTCATTATTACTTTTCTCATTCCGCTTTTAGCTCGGCGCAGTTTCTAGGATCGTGGAACCGGGCGCTCTGCCTATTGCCCATGTCCCTTTCGTATTGCCAAGCAAAGTTTCCGGATCAATAACATCGGTCAGGTTTTTTTTCCTTCTGCTGCTTCCATTTTCAGTCGGTTACATTTTGTCACCGACTCACTTCCTTCTTTTCTTATTGGAACTTCGATTTTCAATTGTCGACAGATTGTCGACAGTTCAAGTCCATCCTCGCTTTTAACACGGATTTTCATTTTAAACCAATAATCGCGGGGATTGGCACTACTTGTCAAAGCACTAACGATATCAACCACTGAGAAATACCAGGATTCTGTCTGCTCATCGAAATGACGACGGATTTTATAGTTTTCAAAAATTACTAAAGAGTTTTCAGTCATTATTGTCCTCATCCCTGTGTTATATCAATAAGAATCATCATAAGAAATAGGGAGGAAATTGTCAAATTGTAGGGGAGGGTTTGAAACCCTCCCGTTCGCATAAAAATGGCGCAGTTTTTGGATCGTGGAACCGGGCACTCTGCCTGACGCACAACTCAGAGTTTTGGGTATGTCAATTCCATTTTGAGGCGCAAAATGGAAACGAGGCGGCAGCACCCTTGCAATTTATTCTCCTCTTTGCTATTTTATAAACGCAGGCAGGAGGAGCCGTGGAGAGTCTATTCACCGTTCATTCGTTGGTACGGAATTTCCTTTTCGCTGGCAATCGCTACGAGGAAGTCAAGATCAACTGGTTCGTTGTGGACAGAAAACAAAGCCTTGTGCCCTTCGCGACGGCCATTCAGGATTACGGCCAGCTGGATGAAAAGGAACGGGCATTCCCGGAAGAATACGTGAACGAACAATTCAGCCAGGCAGAAGCCGGAGCGCTGAAAAAATACCTGGACCGCCAACCGCTGACAACGACCCAGATCGAGGCGATCGAACTACCGGTCGTTCCCAACGCCAGCGGCTGCCGGCGGTTGACGTCCAACGCGGGCGGCGGCGCTTTTCTGCCCCTGTACAAGGGGAAGGGCTATTCCCTGCCGTTCAAGGTGGAGGGATATTTCAGCGTCCGCTTCGCCGAGCCGATGGTCAGCGGCGACGACCGGGCCACAGTAATCAACCGCAGGTCTTGACCGATCGGGCGCGGCAGGGGAACACAGGCAAACAACCGTACGGGAGGCAGCATGCTCAAAATAGATCTCAGCGGCAAGAATGCCCTGGTTACCGGGGCCAGCCAGGGCATCGGCAGGGCCATCGCCGGAAAACTGGCCCAGGCGGGCGCCCGGGTAGCCGGCCATCATTTCAGCCATGCCATCGACGGCGTGGACCACCCCGGTGGCAGCCGGGTGCAGCCCTTCCAGGCCGACTTATCCTCCCCGCAGCAGGCCAAACAGCTGTTTCACACGGTCGTGGAATCGTTCGGACACATCGACATCCTGGTCAACAACGCCGGTCTGGCCATTGATTCCCCGCTCGATCTGGATGACGAGCGCTGGCTGAACGACTGGCAATATATCCTGAACGTCAACCTGACCGCCTGCGGCATCCTCTGCCGCGAAGCGGTGCGCCACTTCCAAGGGCGGGGCGGCGGCCGGATCATCAACATCGCCTCGCGGGCTGCTTTCCGCGGCGACATCGCCGCCTATCTGGCCTACGCATCGTCCAAGGGCGGCGTAGTTGCCCTGACCCGCTCCCTGGCCCGGGCTTTCGGCAAGGACAACATCCAGTCGTTTGTCATCGCTCCCGGGTTTACCCGCACCAAAATGGCCCAGCAGTTCATCGACATCCACGGCGAGGACCTGGTGCTCAAGGACATCGCCTTGTCGCGGCTGACCGAACCCGAAGACATCGCGCCGACCGTAGCCTTCCTGGCCAGCGGCCTGGCCGACCATGCCACCGGATGCACTATCGATATCAATGCGGCCAGCTACGTGCATTAAATAAAAAGATCTCGGTTGACGGTCGACGGTGTACGGTATACCGTCCACCTTGTTCACGTCATAATCACTTTTTTTCATGTTGCTAAAATTGACAAATCCCGGTTTTGATACTATATAAATCGTGCACATGGAACAATTCGTCGAAGTGAACGTCGTTGGCTTGATCATGGATCAGATCTCCAAATCCCCGGTCATGGTGCTGAAGCCGTTGAACGACAAAAAGATCATTCCCATCTGGATCGGCATGGCGGAAGCCAACTCCATCGCCCTGGAATTGGAGAGCATCCCTTCGCCCAGGCCGATGGCCCACGACCTGATCAATTGCATCATGAGCAACCTGGAAGCGGTCCTGACCAAGGTCATTATCACCAACATCGTCGAAAACACCTATTACGCCGAGCTGTACATCGAAAAAGAGGGCCGGATCAGCACCATCGACTGCCGCCCTTCGGACGCCGTCGCCTTGGCCCTGAAAAATGGCGTCAAGATCTACGTGTCCAGTCAAATCCTGGAGACATCGGTCCTGGCCGACGTTTTTTCCAATTTGCTCAGCCGCGAGGAAAAGATCGACAACTGGTTCAATTCACTGACGCCAAACGATTTCGGCGAGATCGAACAATAAGGATCATAAGCGTTTAGCCTGGTTCCAGAGGACATCCAGCTCCGTCAGGGTGGTGTCACGGATATCCCGGCCGCGTTTTTTCAATTCCGCTTCCATATAGCGAAAACGACGGGTGAATTTCTTGTTGGCCCGCGCCAGGGCGAATTCCGGGTTGACTTTCAACAGCCGAGCCACGTTGGCCACGGCAAAAAGGAGGTCGCCGATTTCATTTTCGCGCTCGGCGGCAGTGCCGGTGCGGATTTCGGAGCGCAATTCCTCCATCTCCTCGTCGACTTTGACCAACGCCTTGTCGGCATCTCCCCAATCGAACCCGACCCCGGAAGCCTGCGAGGCAATGCGGTTGGCCAACAGCAGTGCCGGCATGGTCGGCGGATAATCGGAAATGACGCTCTCCTTGTTCTTTTCGGCGATTTTGATCTTCTCCCAGTTCACCTTGACCTCATCGGCGCCGTTGACCTTGGTTTGGGCAAAGATATGCGGATGGCGGCGAACCAGCTTTTCGCTGATGCTCGCAATCACGTCGCGGATGGAAAATTTCTTTTTCTCCTCGGCCAGCCGCGCTAAAAAAACGATCTGCAGCAGCAGGTCCCCCAATTCTTCCTTGATTTCCTCGTCCTGGCCGCGGTCGATGGCTTCAACCAATTCATGGGCCTCTTCCAGGACATATTCCTTCAGGGTCCCCGGGGTCTGGGCGAGGTCCCACGGGCAGCCGCGCCGGGGGTGGCGCAGCTTCTGCATGATCCGTACCAATCCGGTAAACTCTTTCATCTTTTTTCCTATGCTGAAATGATGATCCGAAAACATCATAGCTGGAATCACCCTGGATGGCAAGGGGCTGGTCTTTTTGAAGTTGTTGAAGAAAATTTTTGCTTATGATATTATATTTTCATCAATACAGCCATGGGTCAAGAAAAAAGATATCCGGAAAAACGCGACATCCGCGCCATCGTGATCCTTCTGGCCACCCAGGGCATGATACACCTGGGAGAAATCGCCGACCCCCTGCAGGGTCGAAAAACAGTTCAGATCGAGGGAGCCAGGTTCTACATCGACCTGCTGGCGGAGTTGAAACGCAAAACTCAGGGGAACCTTCAAGAAGAGGATTCCGCCTTCATCAGCGATACCCTGGAAAACCTGCAAAACATCATCGGCAAAAAAGAAAAAGACGGCCATGACTAAAAAATCGATCCTGCTGCTGATCGCCCTGCTGCTGTTGGGCTCATTTTCCTGGGCGGCAGCCAACCCCTGGAGCTACCTCAAGAAAATTGTTTTCTACGATTCCAGCGGCGACATCGCCGCAGTCAAGGAAAACCTGGACCAGTTGGATGCCCAGTGGCTGGTCCCAGCCGAAAAGCTTGAACTGCAGCAAAAGCTCAACGAACTGGGCGACCGCTATTTCCAAAAAAAGAATTTTCCCCTGGCCGAAGAGTTTTATCGGAAGATCCTGCAGATTTCCCCCCAAAACGCCTGGCCGCTCTATAACAAGCTGGAAAAGATCAGCCGCCTGAGAGGGAACTGGCTTTGGAATTTTAAAAACGTCTGGCACCAGTTCTGGCTGGTCGGCCAGGATTTCAGCGGCGCTTTCCTGCTGTTCAACACCCTTTTCAACGTCCTTTTCTTCTCCAGCCTGCTGCTGTTCTATATCACCACCGTCGTCATGTTCTTCAAGTATTTCAAACTGGTGACCCATGACTTCATCCTGAGCGGGGACAACCAATTCCAGTTCGGGAAGCTCGCGCTGCTGCTGGCCCTGCTCCTATGGCCGCTGGCGCTTCTGGGCGGCTGGGGATACTATCCTTTCCTTTTCTGCGGCTTCATGTGGTCTTATTTCAGTCACGAAGATAGGGTCAATATCAAGCGCATCGTGGGCATCCTCCTGACCATGACCTTCCTGAACAGTTTCAACCATTACCTGGAACAGAGCCTGCAGAGTCCGGGCTTTCAAACCGTCAAGAGCATCTACGCCGGGCAGCTTTTCCCCGAGTCACGGTACAATCGCTTCGACAACGAAATGAAGGTCATGCAGGCGTACGCCTACTACAACCAGCACAAGGTGGACACGGCGCAGGATATTCTCCAGGCCACCGGGAACAATTACCTTTCGACGCTGAAGTTGAACCTGCTGGGAAACATTTATTTTGAAAAAGGCAACATTGCCCAAAGCATCCAATTCTACCGCCAATCGCTGAGCATTGACAATCAGAACCCCGTGACCCTGAAAAATTTCACCCTGGCCCTGATGAAGAACAATGACCCCGAATTGTTCAAGTTCTACCTAAAAAATTATCCGGAGATCCAAAACTATAAAAACAAGCCCTCCGTCCCCCTGACAGTCAAACTGCCCAATGCCATCCTGTGGAAACGGCTGCTGAATTTTTCCTGGCATGAATTCCATGTCTGGAATTTCATATCCAACCTCGCGATCGAATTCTTCAAATTCCCGATCCTGTTGGCCTGCCTGCTCATGCTGGTTTATATTACCCTGCTCAAAAAGCTGGCGCCGCACCTGGGACAAAGCACGTTCTGCAACAAGTGCGCGAAAATCATCAAGAAAAAGTCTATCGAGCAGGCCCATCCCCTGTGCGAGGATTGCTACCAGCTGTTTTTGATCAAGGACCCCATATTCCTTGAGGCCAAGATCATCAAGGAAAAGGAAATCAGCCGCAAGTTCCGCTTTCATTACGCGCTGCACCTGATCGCCTCGCTGTTCATCCCGGGCTATTGCCTGAATTTCAAGGACCGGAGCAGCGTCTTTACTTTTACTTGCTTGACGTTTGTCAGCGTCTTCTGCTTGTACCTATTCAATGCCCTGACCTTCAAGAATTTCTTCGGCACCGTTCCCATGTTCATCAATTTTATCGGCATTCTGGCCGTCATCCTTTATCTGGCCATCAATGCCTCATCCTTGCGGGGAATCGACCATGGCTTTTAAAGGAACCCTGAGGGAATTCAAGGTACCCGATATCCTGCAGCTGATTTCGCTGCAGAAAAAAACGGGCATCCTGACCTTCAACAGCGTGGAAGGCTTCATCACCCTCATCTTCGAGGAGGGCTGCATCGTCGGCATCGACGCTTTTCCCAAGAAACTGGAAATGCGGGTCGGCAACGTTTGCGTCAAGCAGGAAATCATCAGTGAAGAAATGCTGCAGCGAGCCCTGGCCATCCAGAAGAGAACCAACCAGAAAGTGGGCGAAATCCTGATCGGCATGGGGCTGATTGATGAGAAGATCATCCCCGAAATGCTCAAGATCCAGGCCGTCCAGATCGTCCTGTCGCTGTTTAATTGGAAAAAAGGCGAATACAATTTCAAGATCCTCGACTATATCAATAAGGACCTGAGGCTGTTCAATCCCATCGCGGTGGATACCCTGATCATGGAAGGGGTGCAAATGCTCGACGAATGGCCCCTGATCAAGAAGGTGATCCCCAACGAAGATATCGTTTTCGAACCGGTCTATCTGGGCAGCAAGAAAATCGAGCTGGTGTCCGAATTCGATGATGACCGGAGCTCCAAGGACAATAACATCATCTACCTGTCCGAAATCGAGTTGAACCTGCTCAAGTACATCAACGGCAAAAACAAGGTTAAAGACCTGGTGGAAATGGGCTTGTTCACCGAGTACAAGATCTATAAGAAACTTTTCAACCTGTTCAACAAGGGGTTGATGAAAAAAAAGGAAAAAACGGAGATCCAGGAAATCCAGGAACGGAAAATGTCCGAGGATCTCGATTTCAGCAACAATATGAAGCTTCGCCGGTTGTTCAATTTTTGCATGATCGTGCTGGCCGTGACGCTGCTGCTGACTTTTTTCACCCCGCTGCGGCCGATCCATAAAAAAAATGCTTTGCTGAAAACGCCTTTCTTCCAGCAATACCTGCGCATCTCGCCGCCGGTGCATTGAAGCGGATGAAATTCAGGACCCGCCTGGAAAGAACCAGCGGTGCCAGCGCGGTCGCCATCGGCAATTTCGACGGTTTCCATGCCGGGCACGAAAAAATCGTGGCCAGCTTGTCCACTACCGCCCGCCGCGAAGGATTGCTGTCGGTGCTGCTCACCTTTCATCCCCATCCCCGCCTTTTTTTTCGCCAGCCCATTTGCCTGATCAGTACCGATGCGCAACGCCTGGAAATCTTGCGCCGCCAGCCGTTGGATTACCTTTTTTTCATCGACTTCGCCGACATAGCCGGCATCCCGGCCGCCGCCTTCGTCCACGATATCCTGCTGGCTAAGCTGCGGATGAAAACACTGATCATCGGCGAGGATTTCCGCTTCGGTCGCGAGCGCAAGGGCGACCTGGCCTTTTTGCGCGATCAGGCGCGGAAGGCCCCATTCACCATCAAACAGGCGCGGACCGTTCGCCGCGGCGGCTGCCGGGTTGGCAGTTCGCTGATCCGCAAGAAATTGGCAGCCGGAGCCGTGGAGGAGGCCAATCGCATGCTGGGCCATCCGTACTCGATCGAGGGCATCGTTGCCCGGGGGGCTGGACGCGGGAAAAAGCTCGGTTTTCCGACCCTCAATGTCTCCACCGCCAACCAGATCCTCCCTGCCGGCGTGTTTCATACCCATACGCAAATCGGCAAGCAGCGGTTCGCATCGGTAACCAACATCGGCTCGGCCCCGACCTTCGCCTCGGGCGCGGACACGGCCAAGCCGCTTAAGATCGAGACCCATATCCCCCATTTTCAGCGGATGATCTACGGCGAAAAAGTGACTATTTTTTTCATCCGCAAGATCAGGGCGGAAATCAAATTCGCCTCAAACCAAGCTCTGCAAGAGCAGATCCGCCGGGATGTCGCCAGCCTGAAGATTTGACATTCGACCGCTTTTTTGCTACAGTTTAGGCAACGTATGCACCACCCATTCAGGAGTCATCACCATGGATCACGAAACAGTCGGCCAGCCCCAACCGGCCAATGAAAAACTGCCCGGGGAAGCGGGAGCCGCTCAACCCGAAATGGAAAAAAACAGGGAGGACGACCGGCTTTTGCGGCGTTTCCAGATAACCATGCCTGGCGCGGATATCGCCAAGGAAATAGACGCCCTGGCCGCTCAATACAGCCAGAAAGTGAAAATGCCCGGCTTCCGCCAGGGAAAAGTTCCCGTGGAGGTAGTGAAAAAAGTGCACAAGCAGGCCCTTGAGGAAGAGGTTATCCAGCAGGCCGTCAACAAACTGGCGTTCGCCCGCATCGAACAGGACAAGATCGCCATCGCCAGCGAGCCGTATGTGGAGAAAATGGACCACGCCGAAGGAAAAGATCTGGTGGCGGACATCGCCGTCGAGGTGCTTCCCGACGTCCCGCTCCCCGGCCTGGAGACACTGAAGGTGGAAATTCCCAAAGCCGTCATGAAGGGCGAACCCTTCGACGAGACCAAGCAGATCGAGCTCGTCCTGGAAGCCAACAAGCGATCGCAAGCCGTGAAGGACCGGCCCATCCAGGACGAAGACCTGGCCCTGCTGCTGGTGCAGTCCTCGGACATGGCCAGCAAAAGGAAGTGGCCGCGCCAGGAAACGTATTTCCTGATGAAAAAGGACAGTGCGGAGGAGATCAGCGGCCTGTACGACGAACTGCTGGGTAAAAAGGCAGGAGAAAAATTTTCCATCCAGAGATCCTATCCGGCCGCTGCCGCTAAAAAAGCCTGGAGCGGCAAAAAAATCGAGCATCAGGTGGAGATCAAGTCCATCTTCGAATTGAAGAAACCCGAATTGGATGAAAATTTCCTGAAAGCAATGGGATTGAAAAGCGTGGCCGACTTCAAGGTCAAGCTGAAGGAGGAGTACGAACACCGGCAGGAGCACCGGAAAGACGAACAGATCATGGACAAGATATATGAAAAGCTCCTGGTGTCCTGCACGTTCCCCGTTCCCCGTTCGCTGGTCGAGCAGGAAGCGGCCCGGCAGCTCAGCCGCAACCAGCGGCCGCTGAATTTTAAAAATGATGAGGAAAAAAACAAACTCAAAGAGCAGCTCTTCTCCCAGGCCGAACGGGCGGTCCGCCTGTCGCTGATCCTGGAGCAAATACGCAAGCAATACCAAATCGACGTAACCAACGAAGACATCGAAAAGGAATATGCCCACCTGGCCAAGCACAACTCGCTGCCGGAAAAGGAAATAAAAAAGTATTACCAGGAGCACAAAAAACTGGATGAATTGAAGGACCACCTGCTCAACGTCAAGCTCAATGAATTCATCAAGGAAAAAATAAAGATCAAAGAGGTTTAACATGCCGCTTATCCCGATGGTCATCGAGCAAACAGGCAACATCGAAAGGGCGTACGACATCTATTCCCGGCTGCTAAAAGACGGGGTCATCTTCCTGGGCTCGGCGATCGACGACAACGTGGCCAACGTCATCATCGCCCAGCTGCTGTTCCTGGAAGCCGACGACCCGGAGAAGGACGTGTCGCTCTACATCAATTCCCCCGGCGGCATCATCAGCGCCGGCATGGCCATCTACGACACCATGCGCTTCATCAAAAACGACGTGGTGACCATCTGCATCGGCCAGGCGGCTTCGATGGCCGCCATCCTCCTGGCGGCAGGGACCAAGGGGAAGCGCTTCGCCCTGCCCAACTCCAAGGTCGTCATTCACCAGCCGTTGGGTGGATTCGAAGGCCAGGCCACCGATGTCCTGATCCAGGCCGAAGAGATCCGCAAGGTGAAGGATAAGGTCATCGAGATCCTCGCCGGCCATACCGGCCAGAAGACCGAAAAGATAGCCGCGGACATCGAAAGGGATTACATCATGTCCGCGGAGGAATCGTTGAAATACGGGATCATCGACTCGGTGATCAACGAACGGAAAAAGGAGAAAAAAAAGGCTTGAAATGAAGGAAGAAAAAGAAGCCCGCTGCAGCTTCTGCGGCATCCCCCAATCCCGGGCCATGAAGCTGATCGCCGGTCCGGGGGTATACATCTGCGATGAGTGCACCAAGACCGCTTACAACCTGATTTTCAGCGGCAGCGAGGCAGCGAAAACGCCGATCAGCGGCAAAAAATTCAAGCTCCTCACTCCGGCCGAAATCAAGGAGAAGCTCGACGAGTATATCATCTCCCAGGATGGAGCCAAGAAGAAGCTGGCCGTGGCCGTATACAACCATTACAAGCGGATCAACCACAACCAGAATCTGGCCAAAGTGGACATCCGCAAGAGCAATGTCCTGCTGATCGGGCCGACCGGCACAGGCAAGACACTGCTCGCCGAAACCCTGGCCAAGACCCTGGACGTCCCCTTCGCCATGGCCGACGCCACCACCCTCACCGAAGCCGGCTATGTCGGGGAAGACGTGGAAAACATCCTGCTGAAATTGTACCAGGCGGCAGGCGAAAACAGAGAACTGGCTGAAAAGGGGATCATCTACATCGACGAACTCGACAAGATCGCCCGCAAAAGCGAGAACCCATCCATCACCCGCGATGTCTCGGGAGAAGGCGTCCAGCAGGCGCTGCTCAAAATCGTCGAAGGCACGTTGGCCAACGTCCCGCCGCTGGGAGGACGCAAGCATCCTTACCAGGAATTCCTGAAAATCGACACCAAGAACATCCTGTTCATCGCCGGCGGCGCGTTCGTCGGCCTGGAAAAGATCATCCAGCGCCGGCTGAAGAAAAACCTGATCGGTTTCAACGCCAACAAGGAAAAGGGGCATCATTTCCGGGCCGATATTTTCGAGCATGTACAGACCGAAGACCTGATCAAGTACGGCCTGATCCCCGAACTGGTCGGTCGCTTCTCCGTGACCGGCGTCCTCAACGAACTCGACAAGGAACAGTTGTACCGCATCCTCCTCGAACCCAAGGACTCCATTACCAAGCAATTCAAGGCCCTTTTCAAAATGGACGGGGTTGACCTGGAATTCTCGCAGGAAGCCCTGGAAAAGATCACCGGGCAGGCCATCAGCCGCGGCGTAGGCGCCAGGGGTTTACGCGCCATTTTTGAAGAGATCATGCTCGATTTGATGTTTGAAATCCCCTCCAAAAAGGATTCGGTCAGCAAAGTCGTGATCGATGGCGACTTCCTCAAAGACAAAAAATGGATCGCCTGAACAACAAGGAACTGGTCCTGCCCCTGATCCCGCTGCGGGAGTTGGTCGCTTTTCCAAACGTCATTGTGCCGATCCTGGTCGGCCGCGACAAGTCGGTCAACGCCTTGAAGGCCTCGCAGGGCCAGTATGGCGGATACATTTTCCTGGCCGCCCAGAAGAACCAGGCCACCGAGGCTCCGGCGATCGAGGAAATATACGAGATCGGCACCATCGCCAAGATCGAGAAATCAGCCGAACAGAACAACGGCAGTTACCGCCTTGTCGTGCAGGGCCTGAAAAGGGGGCAAATACTGCGCTATGCCGCGAGTGACGATTTCTACCTGGTGCGGCTGAGCACCCTGGAGGACATCCGCGAGACCGGCAAGGACCTGCTGGAGCTTTCACGCAACCTGATCGCCTTGTTTGAGGAATACATCAACTTGAAAAGGGTGCGCTTGCCGGGCATCATGACCCGACTCAAGCCCAGCCAGCTCGCCGATGCCTCGGACATCATCATCTCCATCATCAACATCCCGCTGAAGATCAAGCAAACCCTGCTCGAGGAGCTGAACTCCTACACCCGTTGCGTCCGCGTCTTCAACATCCTGAGGAAGGAGGTACTGCTGCTGCGCAGCCAGCGCGACCTCGAGCCCAACCTCAAGCGCGAGGAGGGGCAGGAAAGCGATTACGACGAGTACAAAAAAAAGATTGCGGCAGCCCGGCTGCCCGAATACGTCAAGACCAGGGCCGACGAGGAACTGGAGCGCCTGGCGGCCATGCCCCCCTACTCGGCCGAAAGCACAGTCTCGCGGTACTATCTCGACTGGCTGCTGGCCATTCCCTGGAACAAGTTCAAGAAGGAAAACAAGGACATCAAGCGCGCCGCCCAGATCCTGGACGAGGATCATTACGGCCTGGTCAAGGTCAAGGAGAGGATCCTGGATTACCTGGCCGTCCGGCTGCTGGTCAAGAAATCCGAGGGGGAGATCATCTGTTTCGTCGGGCCGCCGGGAGTGGGCAAGAGCTCCCTTTCCAAATCAATCGCCCGCGCGTTGGACCGCAAATTCGTCCGTGTTTCCCTGGGCGGCGTCAAGGACGAGGCGGAGATCCGCGGCCACCGCCGCACGTATATCGGTTCCTATCCCGGCCAGATCATCAAGGGCTTGAAAAAAGCCGGCAGCATGAACCCGGTGTTCCTGCTCGACGAGATCGACAAGATGAATTCCGACTTCCGCGGCGATCCGGCCTCGGCGCTGCTCGAAGCGCTCGACCCTGAGCAGAACAGTGAATTCGTCGACCATTACCTGGACCTGGAACTGGACCTTTCCCAGGTTTTTTTCATCACCACCGCCAATTTTTCCGACGCCATTCCTCCGGCCCTGCTGGACCGCATGGAGGTCATCGAACTGCCCGGGTATACCGAGAGGGAAAAACTGCAGATTGCAAAGATCTTCCTGGTGAAAAAGCAGGCTGAAAAGAACGGCTTTTCTGCCACACAAATCCAGGTCAGCGACGACATCCTGCTGAAGATCATCAACGAATATACCCGCGAGGCTGGCGTGCGCAACCTGGAACGCGAAATAGCCGTCATTATGCGCAAAACAGCCCGTGCCATCATCGAACAGGGGAAGACGGACAGAGACAAGAAATCGATCGTCATCGATCCGCTCCTGCTGCAAAAATACCTGGGCATCCCCAAGTACAGCAACCAGAAAGTGTTTCTCCACAATGAGATCGGCGTGGCCGTCGGACTGGCCTGGACCGCGGCCGGAGGAGATATCCTGATGGTCGAAGCGCGCATGCTGAAAGGCAAGGGCGAGTTGATCTTGACCGGCCGCTTGGGCGAGATCATGAAGGAGTCTTCCTCAGCCGCTTTCAGCTACACCAAACTCAAGTTGTTTGAACTCGAGATGGACACCGAGGAGCTTAAAAATTATGACATTCACCTTCATATTCCCGAAGGCGCGGTGCCCAAGGAAGGCCCTTCCGCCGGAGTCACCCTGGCCGTTTCGCTGATCTCGCTGTTGACCGGCATCCCGGTCAAGTCCGATTACGCCATGACCGGCGAAATCACGCTGCGCGGCAAGATCCTGCCCGTCGGCGGCATCAAGGAGAAGATCATCGCGGCCCACCGCTACGGCATCAAGAACATCTTGATCCCCTCGGAAAATGAAAAGGATTTCCTGGAAGACATTCCCGAAGATTTGAGGAACGCCCTGCGCATTCATCCCGTCGACAATATGGATGAACTTCTGGATATCGTCCTGGAAAGCCCGATCAAAATAAATAATATCAAGAGCAAGGTCATCAGGCCGTTTCAAGAAGCGAACCTACAATAACCGATCGCTGCCAAAATGAACGTGAAAATTGCAAAACTTGCCGGGACTTTCTTCAATCCAAGCCAGCTACCCGTCGAGGCGCGGCCGAAGATCCTTTTTTTCGGCCGCTCCAACGTGGGTAAATCATCATTGATCAACCGCCTGCTGGGGCAAAAATTGGCCAAGACCAGCTCCACGCCAGGGAAAACCCTGAGCATCAATTATTACCTGATTGATGATCGCTTATTGTTTGTCGACATGCCCGGCTACGGTTTCGCCAAGGTCGCCAAAAGCGAAAGCGCCCGGGTCAGGAAGCTGATCGGCGCTTTCTTGCAGCAGGTAAAAAATGTCCGCCTGGCCGCCCTGCTCATCGACTCGCGCCGCGGTTTCCTGCCCCCGGACCTGGAGACCCTGGAGCAAATCCTGCAAAAAAAATTTCCCGTATTGACAATCTTGACCAAAAGTGATAAAATATCATTTTCTGAGCAAAAAAATCTTGTAACGCAACTTCAAAAAAATTTCGGATTGCACGTTGTTTCCTTCTCAATCAAATCCACGACAGGGAAGAATGAAATTTGGCAATATATAAATGAAGCCGTAAAGGAGTGAATATGTATTCATTGAAAGACCTGCAAGGCCTGAAGCCGCTGGAATTGAAAAAATTGGTCAAGGAGCTTGAAATCGGCGAAGCCGACATAAACGACAAAAATTCCCTGTTTTTCAAGATCCTGGACACCCAGGCCCGCGCCAACGGCAAGCTGTTCGCCGAAGGGGTCATCGAGGTTCATAGCGAAGGCTATGGCTTCCTCCGTTTCCAGGAGTACTCCTACCTGACCAGCCCGGAAGACATCTACGTTTCGCCCTCCCAGGTGAACAAATTCGACATACGCACCGGAGACACGATTTCCGGTTCGGTGCGCCCGCCCAAGACCGGCGAGAAATACTTCGCCCTGCTGACGGTGGAGGCCATTAACTTCGAAGACCCGGAATCGGTGACCGAGAAACGCCGCAACATCAAGTTCGAAAAATTGACCCCCCTCTATCCCAATGAGAAGATCAATCTGGAAACCGGGCCGGAAAACACCTCCGGCCGGGTGATGAACCTGCTGACCCCGCTCGGCAAAGGGCAGCGCGGCCTGATCGTCGCTGCTCCCCGCACAGGCAAGACCATGATCCTGCAGAGCATCGCCAAATCGATCGAGATCAACCACCCGGAAATCAATTTGATCGTCCTGCTGATCGACGAAAGGCCCGAAGAAGTGACCGACATGAGCCGCAATGTCAAGGGGGAGGTCATCGCCTCCACCTTCGATGAAATCCCGCTGCGCCACACCAAGGTGGCCGAGATCGTTCTGGAGAAAGCCAAGCGCATGGTGGAAATGGGCAAGGACGTGGTTATCCTGCTCGATTCCATCACCCGCCTGGCCCGGGCCCACAACGCCATCACCCCGTCCTCGGGCAAAGTGCTTTCGGGCGGCATCGACGCCAACGCCCTGAACAAGCCGAAAAAATTCTTTGGCGCCGCCCGGAACATCGAAGGCGGCGGCAGCCTGACCATTCTGGCCACGGCGCTGGTGGATACCGGCAGCCGCATGGATGAAGTCATTTTTGAAGAGTTCAAGGGAACCGGCAACATGGAGATCAACCTCGACCGCCGCCTGGTCGACAAGCGCGTCTTCCCGGCCATCGACCTGTTCCGCTCCGGCACCCGCAAGGAAGAGCTGCTGATCGAACGCGAGGAACTGAGCAAAATCTGGGTCCTGCGCAAAGTGCTTTCCCAGATGTCGGAAGTAGAGGCCATGGAACTGTTGGTGGAAAAACTCTCCAAAACCAAATCCAACGCCGAATTCATCAAGATGATGTCAGCGGGAATGTAAGGGTCCAAGACTAAAAACAATACAGTACAGTCATTACAAACGTCTTTCCAAAATTCCAATACGCGAGTCAAATAAATGAAAATTCTGCCTTGGGTAGGGAACGCAAATTTGCGTTCCCTACAATACAAAATCGATCTCAGCGACTGACGAATCCCCCCTTGTCCCCCCTTTGGTAAGGGGGGAATTTTTTCGGAAGAGATAAGTGGGTGAGATCCAATATCTCGCTGAAAAACCCCCTTTCCCAAGGGGGGTGGCGCAAGCCGGGGGGATCAAAATTTCGTCGAAGTTTTTTTCTAACTTTTATCTTTTTACTTTGTCTTTCATGCCCTTTTTTCAAGTAATTCGTTGATCCCCTGGCGGATCTCCTTGAGCACCGCCTCCCAGGAATAGTATTTTTTTACGTAGGCCAAACCTTTCGCCCCCATGGCGGCGCGCAGGGCCGGCCGGCGGTAAAGCCGCCGAAAGGCTGCCAGGAATTCCTCACGGTTGTCGTAGGCCAACCCGCCGCCCGACATCTCCACGTGCTCCAGCAAGGCCGGGCAGCGGCGATTGACCAGCACCGGCGTCCCCACTGAAAAAGATTCCAGGGTCGTGATGGAAAGGCTCTCCAACGGCGAAGGCTGCAGGGAGAAAACGGCCCCCTTGAAAGCGTCCAACTTATCCGCCTCGCTGACATAGCCCAGGTATTTCAACCCCTGGATATCGGGAATATCCATCAGCTTCTTGCCGATCAGGATCAGCTCCACGTAGGCATCGTTTTTCAATGCCCGGTAGTATTCAAAAACCGCTTCCAGCCCCTTGCCTTTTTCGATGCGTCCGGCATAGAGCAGGTAGGGAGCGACCAGCAAGTACTTGCTGCGGAAAAATTTTTCAGAAACGTCGTCCGGGATAGGCACGCCGGAGCGAACCAGGCGCATGGAAGCGGACGGGGAGAACAGCCGCCTCGTCAATTCCATCTCGGCCTGGGTCAGGAAGAACAAGGCGCGCGGGCGGGCGAACAATCTTTTCATCGCCTCCAGGTGGATCGGCGCTTCGTCGTGGGCGGTCGGGAACAAAACCACGGGCTTGCGCACGACCCCGCTGCCGATCACGGTGGGATAGTACAGGTAGGTAAAAAAGAAGAACAGAGCGATCGTTTCCTGTGCGACGGCCAGGGCATCGACCAGGGCCGGGCAAAAAGGTCCCTGGGCCTCCAGCCATTCCTGTTCATCGCGGTCGGCGGCGGCGGCGGTGAAAAACCGCTCCGAAAAAAGATTGAACTCATCGATGTCCCGCTCGCGGCGCACGGGAAAGCGCCGGATGGTCACCCCGTGCAGGAGCGACTCGCCGGCCGGGTACTCGTTGCGCCAGGTCTGGTAATCCCTGGCGCAGGTGGTGAAAACGATGATCCGGAAACCTTCTTTCACGAGCCTTTCCGCCAAATCGCGGGCCAAACTTTCCGAGCCGCCGATCACGTCCTTGCCGTAGCGTTGGACCACGAAGCCGATGGTCGTCATGCTTTTTACAGTTGGCGCAGCATGGCCAGCATGATTTCCGGATCGGCCTGAATGCGATAGCGACAGATCCGCTCTGCGGCCTGGGCTTGCAGCCGCCGGCGCAGCGCGGCCTTCTCCAGCACTTCCTCGACCAGCCCCGCCACCTGGGCGGAATCCTTGTCGCGGAACAATATGCCCGCCCCGTCCAGGGTTTCGGCCACGGCTGCGGCGTCAAAAGCCACGACCGGTACCCCGAAATAGCAGCTTTCCAACAGCGGCAAACAGAACCCTTCGTGCTCGCTCATCGAGAGAAAAACGTCGGCCAGTTTGTACACGGCCAGGAATTCGTCCAGTGGCAGGTGGCCGGTAAAGAAAACATCCTCGGCCGTGAGATGAAAACGCGAAGCCAGATCCTGCACCGCGAGGGTATACTTGGGCAGGGTGCCCGTGTTGCCGGCCACGATCAGGCGTACGGCCGGCGAAATGTATTTCTTATAGAAAAAAACCACCTTGATCAGGTCTTCGATCTTTTTGTTCGGAGAGACGCGGCCGGCGAACACGATATTCTTCCTCTCGTTTTTCAGCAAGGCCGCGTAGGCTTGGCTGTGCGGCTGATCGTAATCCTGCAGGTCGACGAGCAGGGGAAAAACCCGCACGTTGGTAAAACCCAACTCGCGCAGCTCTTCGGCGTTATACGACGAATCCCCGACGGACAAGTCGAAACAAGACGTGAGCTTGCGCAATTGCTCGCGGCCAACCGTGGTGATGCGCACCAAAGTATCGGAATAACCGACGAAAAAATGGCTGGGCGTAATATTGTGGTAGATCAAGGCCTTCTTGCCCTTCAGGCCCAGGAAAAAATCGCTCAAGGGCGAAGGGATGGCGAAACGGAGGATCTTGACCGAGGCGGAATCCAGATGGTAGTCGCTGAACAGGACCGTCTGGTCCTTGACGCCAACGTCACAGTGGATGGCGATGATCCGGCTTTCGATGCCGCGGGAAAGCAGGAAGCGATGCAAGGCCAGGGCCGAATTGCCCACCGCGTCGCCGTAATGCAGGGAAGGCAGGAACTGTTCAACTATCATCCATCCTTTTTAGCAGAAAACCCCGGCCGGGTCAATACGAATGGGAGATCCGCCGGCGTTGATTTTTTGCGTTGGTTAAAGGGAAAGGAAATGTGGGGAAAATCCGGGCCGACTCGCAGCCGGCCCGGATGAGAAAATCAGCCCGGTTCTAGAAAGCCCCTAAACCGCCCATCGTGCGCATGCTGCCGAAAGCCACGGCGCCGACGACCATACCGATAACCACGAATACCACCACGGCGGCGATAATAGTCACCACAAAGTAGCCGACCATCTTGTCCTTGGGAACATCTTTGACGATCTGCAAACCCATGTACATCAGGTACAGAGAATAAATGCTGGCGATGCCGACCAGGATGCCCAGGGAGGGAATAATGTTCAGAATTCCCGCCACCCAGGCCGCGGTATAGGAAAAGACCACGATCTTGACGGCCGCGACCAGGTTCTTGGTGCAGCCGAAAGTGGGCGCGAGAGTATCGATGATGAATGCGATCAGGAAAACGCCAGCGAGCGAGAGGATGTATTGCAGAATCGCCCATACCAGCGCCGTGCCGATCGGAACCCGGAAAGTCCCAAAACCGTAGGAAACGCCGATCAAGCTGTAGCCGATGAAACCGGCAATGGCCGGGATGGCGGCCAGGATCATGACGTACTTGGTGAACATGTCGACGATGGTCAGCTGCTCACCCTTGATTACGGCCCATTCCTTGGCTGGTGTCAATAAAATGTTTTTCGCTCTTTCAACCAGATTCATATTTGCCTCCTGTTGATTCTATGAAAAATAGATACCCGAAAACCGATAAAAAGTCAATAAAAAACCGTTTGGACCAGCTCCAGCAAACGGGCCAGGATGTTCTCGTGCCAGAAGATGGTCCAGCCTCCGTTGGCGAAGAAGATCACCGTGCGGCCGACCTGAAAAACCACCACCAGGGCAAGCAAAAAATAGGCTTGGCCCCTTTTTTTGATAGGATTGGCGATGAGGCGCTTGTGCAGGACAAGCTCCAGGAGCAGCAGGATGATGAGCGCCAGGGCCAGGACAAGGACCAGGGGGGCAAAAGGATGATATTGCAGGGCTTGGGCCAGGTGGCCGTGCTCCAGGTGGGCCAGGGCTCGGGTCAGACCGCAGGAGGGGCAGGGAATGCCGGTTACGGCCCGCAGCGGGCACAGGACCAGGGACTGCGGCGACGTGACACAGTCGAAGGCCAGGAAGGGCAACAGCAGGCTGCCGGCCAGCAGGGCGAGGGCCAGGAGCCGCGGCCAGTAAAAACTGTCGCGGCTTTCAGTTATAAAGCTTGTTAATTTCACCCTGGATGATCATGGCCGCTACCATGGGGGCGAAAAAGCCCAGCACGATCAGCAGCACCGACTGGTCCTGCAGGCTCGGATTGTTCACTTTGCGGCCGATCACTTCCAGGTTCTGTCCGACCAGGTAGTAGAAATACAGGTTGACCGGGAAGCAGCAGCCGGAAAAGATGGCGATCAGCGGGCTGACCACCTCCTTTTCAACCACGGCATTGATCACTTCGGCCATCTTGATGTTCCAGTAGATCAGGTACAGGCCGCAGGTGACAAATCCCAAGAGCAGTACGAGCAACGGGTCATTCTTGAAATAAGGAATGCGCCGCGCCTCCGGATTCGCTTCGCTCATCGTGTCCTCCTTTTTTTCTTGGCCAACTATAAATGAAAAGCATTCAAAATGCAATCCAAGTGATTAGTGAACAGTAAGTAGTGATTGGTTAAAAAAATAAACCTTTTTTGGCTTTACTCTTAACAAATCACTAATCACCAATCACTAATCACTGAATTCAAAGCATTTCCCTGCCAGTTTGGCTTGACGGCAGCGGCTTTAACACTTATAATGCAGGCAAAGGAGACCACCATGTTTGGAAGTCTTGGCATTTGGGAAATACTGCTGATCATCGTTGTGATCGCCCTGCTTTTCGGCGGCAAGAAACTGCCGGAACTAGGCAAGGGCCTGGGACAGGGCATCAAGAATTTCAAGAACGCCGTCAAGGGAACGGAAGAGGAAGAAGAAAAAAAATCCAAGGATGAGAAGGGTAATTGAAGAACTAGTCGAGCAGCGCAAAAGCCGCCAGAATGAACTGAAAACAAGTCTGGACGAGCTGGCCGGCGCAATCGAAACGCTGGGCCTGGTCAAGAAAAGGCGACCGGAGATTCGCGCCAAATTGCAGCAGCTTCATGCCTCCTTGAGCGCTTACATCACCGCCCAGGACAAGGAATGGGACGCTTACGCCAACAACCATTCCACCACGGTTTTCAAGTCGCTGCAGTGGAAAATCGAAAAGCTCGAGGCGGAATATTCCAACCTGAAAACCCTGCTCAGCCATTTCGCCCAGCTGGAAAACAGGCTGGACCGCCTGCTGGATACGCTTGGCGATAAAACCTCCGCAGCGGCCTCCGGCGAGCTGCGCGCCATCAAGGAGCAACTATCGCCGCTGCAGTATGCCGATTTCGAGCAGCGCTTCCGCGGCAGCCGCGAGAGCATCGAACAACGGCTGCAGAAATATCTGCCCCTGTTTGCCGGCCGCCGGGAAATCCTCGACATCGGCTGCGGCCGCGGCGAATTCCTGGAATTGCTTGCCGCCGCCGGCCACAAGGGACTGGGCATCGACCTGTCGTCTTCCATGCTGGAAATGGCCCGCGAAAAAGGGTTGGAATGCTATCAAGAGGATGCCCTGGCGTTCCTGAAGAACCGCCCGGCCGAATCACTGGACGGGATTTTTTCCTCCCAGGTCATTGAGCATTTCCAGCCCGAATACCTGCGCCGGGTCATCGGCGAATCCTTCCGGGTTTTACGCCCCGGTTCGCCGCTGCTGCTGGAAACGATCAACCCGCTTTCCCTTTTCGCCTTGAGCCGGATCTATTTCCTCGATCCCACCCATAGCCAGCCGCTGCACCCGGAATACATGCGCTACCTCCTGGGCAACTCCGGTTTCTCGGCCGTGGAAATCATCTTCACGGCGGAGCCGGAAGCCGAAAAATTACGCGCCATTGCCCCCGAAAACCCCCTGGCTCTGCCCTTCAACGACAATGTCGATCGCCTGAACCAGCTCCTCTTTTCTTCCTGCGAATACGCCGTCAAGGGAGTCAAGTGATGCGGCTCCCGGTGCGGGTATGAAGAACATCCGTAATTTCTCCATCATCGCCCATATCGACCACGGCAAGACGACGCTCTCGGACCGGTTGCTTGAGATCACCCATTCCATCGCCAAACGCGACATGCAGGAGCAGGTGCTGGACTCGATGGATCTGGAGCGCGAGCGAGGCATCACCATCAAGTCGCATTTCGTACGCCTGGAGTATCGGGACGACCAGGGGCAGGAATACCTTCTCAACCTGATCGACACTCCGGGGCACATCGACTTTACCTACGAGGTGTCGCGCTCCTTGGCCGCCTGCGAAGGAGCCCTGCTGGTTATCGATTCGACCCAGGGAGTGGAAGCCCAGACCGTGGCCAACACCTACCTGGCCATGGAGAACGACCTGACGATCATCCCGATCATGAACAAGATCGACCTGCCGAACAACGAGCTGGACAAGTCCCTGGCGCAAATGGAGAACATTCTGGGCATCCCCCGCCAGGAAGCCCTGATGGTCTCGGCCAAGACCGGACTGAACATCGAACAGATCATCCCGGCCATCATCCAGCGCGTCCCAGCGCCGTCAGGCGATCCGCAGAAACCGCTGCAAGCCCTGATCTTCGACTCCTGGTTCGACTCCTACCGCGGCGTGATCATCCTGATCAAGATCATCGACGGAGTGATGCGCAAGGGCGACAAGATCAAATTCCTCTCCAACAACGCCGAGTACGAGATCAACGAGGTCGGAGTCAATACGCCGAAACCCAAACCACTGGACAGCCTGGAAGCCGGCGAAGTCGGCTACATCATCGCCAGCATCAAGAAGATCTCCGAAGTGAAGATCGGCGACACGGTCGTCCTGGCGCGGGAAACCGGCGTCAGCGCCCTACCCGGGTTCAAGGAACCTTTGCCCATGGTCTTCGCCGGCTTCTACCCTTCCGAGGGCACCAGCCACGAAGAATTGCGCGAGGCAATAGAAAAATTGACCCTGAACGATTCCTCGCTGACCTACGGGCCCGAATCGTCGCCGGCCCTGGGCATCGGCTTCCGCTGCGGATTTCTGGGCTTGCTGCACAAGGAGATCGTCCAGGAGCGGCTGGAAAGGGAATACTTCCTGTCCATCATCACCAGCGCCCCCTCGGTCCGTTACCGCATCACCTCGAACAAGGACGAGGTCTTCGAGATCGAATCGCCGGCCCAGCTTCCCAGCCCGCAATACTACAACAAGATCGAGGAACCTTACATCGAGGCCATCGTCATCACCCCCGACGAATTCCTGGGCAACATCCTGAAATTGCTGCAAACCCGTCGCGGCATCCACAAGAAAATGGAGTACATCGGCCCGCAGCGCGTCATTCTGACCTACGACCTGCCGCTGGCCGAAGTGCTGTACGATTTTTTCAACAAGCTGAAATCGCTCTCGCAGGGCTACGCCTCCTTCGACTACGAGCTGAAGGACTACCGCGAATCGCCGCTGGTCAAGCTCGACATCCTGATCAACGGGCAGGTCGTCGACGCTTTGGCGGTCATCGTCCACAAGGACAAGGCGTACACCATCGGCAACCTGCTGACCAGCAAGATGAAGGCGGTCATCCCGCGCCAGCTCTTCGAGGTCGTCATCCAGGCGGCGATCAACAAGCGGGTCATCGCCAAGACCGTCGTCAAAGCCCTGCGCAAGAACGTGTTGGCCAAGTGCTACGGCGGCGACATCAGCCGCAAGATGAAGCTGCTCGAGAAGCAGAAAAAAGGCAAGAAGCGCATGAAGCGCATCGGCAAGATCGACATCCCCCAGGAGGCCTTCCTGGCCGCGCTGGAACTCGAAGACTAGTCGGCCCCGCTTCCCCCCCGGTCAATTCTCATCAGCCTTGAGGTAATGGGCGTCTGGCGAAAATGAAGGTTCCTTCGCCCGTCCAAAGGCCGCGCGGATCGCCATCCGTACTGCCAATGAATCGGGGACCCTTCAGAGGCCCATCTTCATCACACCATATCTCAAAGACACGCAAATGTTTGCCCCAACGGTCGGGAGGGCCGCTAATCGGTTCACTCACGACAATTGGAACTCCACCATAACGAAGCCGCTTGGGGGGATCGGGCTCCGTTTTGGTCGGACAGAGTATCAGGCAAAGCTGGAGCGCAACCTCCGCCGGACACGGATAGAGGCCCAAGCGTCTTGCCCGCTGGCGTACTTTCAGGGGAGTGCCGCTTTCAATGCCCAATTGTGCCAGTTTGCAGGCAACCAGATCAATGTCGGTCTTTGTTGGGCTGACTGCGAATTCCGGCCGATCCATCATGTAGCTCGCTTCGTCGCTAAGCCCAAAGCCTCTTTCCTTTACTTCTTTAAGGAGAGAATCCCGGTCTTTGAAGACTCCCAATGTGATTGTTTTCCAAGTCGGAAAAACAGAAATCCCAACGAATCGCTTGATCATAGCGAACCAATACTCAAAAACATTCATGCTTGCTCCCACCTCAGCTGGATCAATTCTCGTCGCTCTTGATATAGTGGGCGCCGCGCGAGACGCGGTTGCGCAGGGCGGCCTCGACGATGAGCAATGCCGCCTGTACGCTGTCGCGCAGGGTGATGATGCGGTTGCCGATCTCGCTCTGCTGGTAGAACTTCTCGATACGGTGCTTCAGGTACTCCAGGTCGGCCTTGGCCCGTTCCATGCGCTTAACGGTGCGGATGATGCCGTTGTAGTTCCACATCAGGGTCTTGATGGTCACCAGGTCCTGCCAGACCAGGGCCGGGTCGAGCTTTTCCTGGGGGAAAGGATATTTCCAGGCCGGTACTTCGGCGATGACGTAGGGATCCTTGTCGTCGGCGATCGTGGCCAGTATATCCTCGGCCGCCTTGACTCCCCAGACCAGGGCTTCCAGGAGTGAGACCGAAGCCAGGCGGTTGGCCCCGTGCACGCCGGTGGCCGAAACCTCGCCGACGGCGTAGAGATTGCGGATGCTGCTGCGCCCGTTCAAGTCGCATAGCACGCCGCCGCAGCTGTAATGGGCGGCCGGCACGACCGGGATCGGCTTTTCCTCGATATTGATGCCGTATTTCAAGCAGGTCTGAAAAATGGTCGGGAAGCGTTCGCGAATATTGATTTTGGTGAACGAGGCCAGGTCGAGCAGGACATAATCGTTGCCGTTCTTGATCATCTCCTCATAAATGGCCCGCGACACCTCATCGCGCGGGGCCAGGTCCTTCAGCGGCGAGTACTTTTCCATGAAATATTCGCCCTTGAGGTTCTGCAGGCGGGCCCCCTCGCCGCGCACGGCCTCCGAGATGAGAAAGCTGTCGGCCTCGCGGTGGTAGAGCGAGGTGGGGTGAAACTGGATGTATTCCAGGTTGGCCAGGCGCGCTCCGGCGCGGCTGGCCATGGCGATGCCATTGCCGATGGCTTCCTCGGGGTTGGTCGAGTGCAGGAAGAGACTGCACAGGCCGCCAGAGGCCAGCACCACCTTGCGAGCGAAGACGCGGGTCACTTTCTTGCTCTTCTGGTCCAGGACGTAGGCACCGATGATCCTGGGCTCCTGGTAGGTGCGCAGCGGGTTGGTCGAATGGTGCGGGTAGCTGAGCAGGTCGACCGCCGTGTGCTGGAAGAGCATCTTCAGCTTGGGCAGCTTCTGCAGGTACTCGTTGAACCTGTCCTGGATGACGCGCCCGGTCATGTCGCGGACGTTGAGCACGCGGCGGGTGGAATGCCCCCCCTCCTTGGCCAGGTCGTACTCCCCTCCCTTCATCGAGAAGGGGACCTGGATCTTGTCGATCAGGATCTCGCGTACCAGGCGCCGCGACTCCCCGACCGCCTGGTCGACGGCCGGGCGGTAGTTGAACTCGTCCCCGGCCTTGATGATGTCCCCGGCAAACAGCCCGGCCTTCTCTCCCTCGGGCAGGGCGGCGATGCCGCCCTGAGCGCAATAGGTGTTGGTGCGGGTGTAATCCTTGCCCTTGGAGACCAGGAGCACCTCGATACCCTGCTCGGCGAGGCGCAGGGCGGCAGCGGAGCCGGCGATGCCGCCGCCGATGATCAGAACGTCGGTTTCCAGGTAATCTTTCATTCAAGACCTCGCGATATCTAGGCTTAGATCCAGGGAATGGAACGAGTGGGTCAAGGCCCCGACCGAAATGAAATCGACCCCGGAGGCCGCTTTTTCGGCTATGTTTTCCAGGGTAACGTTGCCCGAAATTTCCAGCTTGGCCCGGCCGCGGTTCAGGCTCACGGCCTGGGTGGCCAAGTCCAGGGGAAAATTGTCCAGCATGACCATCTCGACGCCGAGCGCCAGCGTTTCCTCGAGCTCCCGGATGTTTTTTACTTCCACCTCCAGCTTCTTTCCCGGGCAGGCGGCGCGGACGCGCTCGACAGCCGCACGGATGCCGCCGGCCATGGCGATGTGATTGTCCTTGACCATGGCCATATCCTCCAGGTTGAGCCGGTGGTTGCTGCCGCCGCCGTCCCGGACGGCCTGTTTCTCAAGATAACGCATGCCGGGCGTGGTCTTGCGCGTGTCGAGCAGCACCGTCCGGTAGGGCCGCAGTTTTTCAACGAAACGCCGGGTCAGGGTGGCGATGCCGCTCAAACGTTGCAGGAAATTCAAGGCCGTGCGCTCGCCTTTCAAAATCGAACTTTCCCTGCCGACGATCTCCAGCACCAGGTCGCCGGGCAGCACGGAACTGCCGTCGGCCTTGGCGACGGTGGTTTTCAAATCGGGGTCCACGCTGCGCATGGTCTTTGCGAAAACCTCGGTCCCGGAGATCACCCCGGCCGCCTTGGCCCGCACTTCCGCCCGGGCCGGCCGGTCATAAACCAGCAGCGAGCGGGTGGTCACGTCCGCTTCGACGCGGTCCTCGGCCAGAGCCAGCAGGATGATTTTTTTCAGGCAGGATTGCTCGAGATCCATGGAGGGATTATAGGCGTTCAGGATTAAATAGTAAAGATGACAAACTTTGGAACTCAGTGGATGGCGGACGGTTAACGGTGAAGAAATTTAACAAATACCAAATCACAAAATCCAAATTACAAATAAATTCCAAGTTCCAAATTCCAATGTCCCAAACCAAAGCCCTGGAAAGAGTATTCTCTTCGTCTTGGTCATTGTTTCATTGGAATTTGGTGCTTGTTTGATGCTTGGTGCCTGGATCTTGGAATTTTATCTCCTACCGTACACCAATTCCCTTGTTCTGCTGAATCAGAATCGCCATAGATAAGACGCCTTGAAGAAAAAGCTTTTCCTGGTCTGCAGGTAATCGTCAGCCGGGAAATAGTCACGGTCTTCATTGCTCCATTTGAACTTCTCGTAGATCGAACCGTAGCCGAGATAAATGACCGTTCCCGGGATGTAGGTGAAGGAAGCCAGGAAATCGGCGCTGACCTTCTTCCAATATTTGTTGTACTCGATGATGGCACGGGCAAAAAGGTAACGGTTCAGCTGGAAGGTGGTGCGGCTGCGCCAGATGGTGTAGTCATAGATTTTTTCGCCATTGCTGGAACGGAAAAAATCGGTGTAACTGAGTCCCAGTGACGAGCTGAGCTTTTCGAACGGCTGAAACAGCAGAAACAGGTCGGCGGTGACCCCCCGGCCCTGGAAAGGCGACTCCGGGTCATAATAAATCCGGTTCGAATGGCGGAAACCGCCCTCCAGGTAGAGCTGCTTGAAAACCTGGGTCCAGCCCATGACCCGCCAGCCGCTCAGGTTGAAGCGCTGGTCGGCGAAGACCTCGTTGCCCAGAATGGCATCGAAACGGATCTGCGACTGGCGCGGCAGGTTGAAGCGCAGCACCAGCTGGTTGAAGGTTTCAAACAAATCGCTGTGCTTGTCCA
>Ga0315293_10001037_pt1 | contig 26785 bp, 22 predicted proteins | sample YL17G13_20_MG_FD_203071 | JGI IMG/M metagenome (GOLD analysis project Ga0315293, IMG submission 203071) | Sediment microbial communities from Yellowstone Lake, YNP, Wyoming, USA - YL17G13_20 | ecosystem: Environmental > Aquatic > Freshwater > Lake > Sediment | place: USA: Wyoming | collected...
CTACCGCCGGTATCTTCAGTTTGTAGGGCAGTATCCGTAGTTAGCGTAGCCGTGGTGCCGGTGCCCCACCCTATATAGGCAGGTATGGCAGTAGCCGTACCAATAAGCCTGGAGGTAATTATTGCTCTACCATTTTGCACTACCGCTGTTGATGCTGGCATCAGTTATCTCTTTTCATTAGCAGTCGAAGTTTCTCACGAATCGGAGAAGCCATAGAAAGATTGGAAGCGACAACACCTAAATCTTCCACAGTGCCGTCAGCCCTAGTAACGATTGCAGTAATTGTTACCAGCGGTTCGGCCTTAGAGTCACTCATGGCCCGACCTCAATTTTGGTAAACGAAGTTGATTCAACATCGCCAACAAGTTGTGATAACAAACTAATTACAGCACTCACACCCGCAGCAACAGCAGCAATCACCAATGTCCTAGCCGACTGCCAATTAGTGGTGTTAGTAACCCCCACCGAAATAGTCGCTAACGATGCGGCAATAGCAGCTCTAATACTGCGCTCAATTGTCAGTTTTATGAACATCGTATACCTTTCTTAAGTCATCTATTTTTGTCATAATGCGTTCGTGTCGGTGATTTGACTCACGGATATGTTCGTTTAGTCCTTCGCCTACTGATCTAATCGTTTTAGCAGTCTCATCAACAACTCCTTCAAGACGGACAACTCGCTGACCGAGAGTAGCGACTTTCAATTCTGTTATAGGAACATCAACATTGTTGACTGCATGGTCAATGCGTTTTACCTTCTTACCCAAACGGGCTCCCCCAATAAACAATCCTGCGACACCAACAATTGCCATCAAAAAAGATGCTTCGTCGGCTATAGAACCGTTATTAGAAAGATCGAGAATCATGGAAACTTTACCTTTAAGACGTAAGCAATAACATTGCGAGTTTGCGGCCCCACAATCCCATCAATTGGTAGATGAAAATATCTTTGCACATTCTTCACCGCCGTAGTAGTCGCAGGCCCAAAACTAGAATCAACTTTAATTTGCTGCCCAAAGCCAGCAACCAACGCGAACTGCAAATCTCGTACCGCCACACCCGTAGCACCCTCTTTCAACATAGGGCCAGTAACAAAAGTCTTGCTTAGGTTTTTAGCGTAATTATAAAGATCCACAAGCACTCCACCAACAACAGGAGCAGGCTTAGGTGGCGCAGTTGCACCAACCCTTGCAGCGGCACGCTCTAAAATTAACTGCCGTTGAGCTACAATTTGTGTACCAGGACATGCGAAGTGGCTGCCCCACGCTTTACCGCCAGCCCCGTGATAAATAAGACCACGACCATTAACAGCGTCATCAGTAATAGTAAACGGAATCCCATAGGTCTGGTGAAGCCAAGCATAAATAGCAGCAGCACTGTTAACTTGAGCATCTGTAAGCGCCTCGCCCCTGTCTCCGAACCCCTCAAACTCTACCCCAATCCAATCACTATTTCCGGCAGCCTGAGTCCAAGCCTTATTATTAAGATCAACCAACTGTGCTATACGCCCATCCTTGGAACACACAAAATAGCAAGACACATTTGACGTAGCGTTGTTACACCAAGCAATTGTGCCTTCATACGATCCGACAGCAGTGTGCAATACCATTCCTCTAGGGGGACGGTTGACGCCTCCAACAGAGAAGTTGCGTACTGGTCGCCATGCGACTCCTGGCATTATGCTCATGCTGGTGCTCCTGACGGGCCGACATCCTCGATTGTGAATAGGGCGGCTGATCCGGTTGCTGCCCCATTATCTGTTGTACCGGTACCGGCCACTCTAATAACGGCTGCTTTATAAGTATGCGCTCCAGCAGTAGGACTGAAAATCCACTCCACTGAAGGGTTCACATATAAAACACTGCTCGCAATTGAATAGTTGCATTGCTGCAATGTGGTAGTGCTCTCTTTGATTCGCAATCCGAACGAATCGTAAGCAGTATTACCTGCCACATTAGGTAAAGATACGGTGATACGAATCCTACGGTTAGCAGGCCAGGTAGCAGGAAGAGAAGCAGTCAACGATGTCAAATCGGTTTCTGTAGCTCCAGTAATACCCGACTGTACGATGGCATACGAGCCATAGGCAATGACTCCCCACGGCAAGTTCCAAGGAGCAACCCACCCTGTTGTAGCAGTTGTATAAGCCTTTAGCGCATCATTTGTAGTGTCGTACCAAACTTCGCCCTCAACTGGAGAAGTAGGAGCAGTTGTACCGACCGTCACTCCAGTAAAACCGGCAGCAAGTTTTGGTCGAGTCACGTTTGCGTCAAGAATCTTTGCGGTAGTCACGTTTGCGTCAAGAATCTTCGCGGTCGTCACAGCGTTAGCGGCTATAGCAGTAGCATCCACGACACTCGCAGCAAACTGGCTAGAAAGGCTAACAGCGCCGGTAGCAATCTTCGCCGACGTAACAGCAGTTGCAGCTATAGCAGCTGTGTCCACCACACCCGCAGCAAACTGGTTAGCAAGACTAATAGCGCCCGTACCAATCACATGCACATGGTCAGAACGCGAAGGGCCAGTAGCAGTACCCGCACTAGCAACCGTACCTATCGCCGCCGCCGCCGCTGGAGTAGCAAACGCAGACCCAAAAGCATGACGCGCTGTAACATCGTGGCGAGCGGTATTCAAATATTGAGTATGGTCATCTCGGGATACCGTATTGACATGATCGTTCGCTTCATCAACCGTTTCAGCATCAATGACATGCTCCAAAATGGCTGAACCCGCATGAGTTGTAGCAGTTGTTCCGTCATATCCTCGACCACCTGAAGCAACAGTAAATGTTGTTGAAGCAACCGCAGAAATGAGAATCTTCTCTTCAGAAGAAGTACCTCTATCCACACAAACAACAAACGGGCCACCGCTACCTGACGGATAGCCAGTAGCATCAGAAACAACAAAAGTCGTTGCCACAGTTGTCAACGGGCTTATTACATCTGTTGCTGGAGCAACACCGCTATAAGATTTTCTAGTCATTGCTATACCTCTACTGTTAAAAGACGCACATAGACAGTGCCGTTAAAGAACGTCTTGCCATTATTCCACGAATACGGTTTTACTATTACTCGATCCACTACAACTGAGTAAGAACCGTTGCCTTCTTGATATGTCACAACTTTACGACTGGATTCTAATTCTTTCAAAAATTGGAACTCAGCGTAAGTGTCATAATAGGTGTCGTGTCCGTACTCGGCGTTTGTGTCTACCGAATCAAACAAGATAATGGGTACAAGAATCTCATCTTGCCGGAATGGTGTGAGAGCTGCTCGCAGAGTCCACCGGAATAGAAATCCACTATTAAATCCCCAATAAGTTGAATTAGGGATAGGCGCCTTTAAGACAGTGACTATTGAAGCAGTTTCTCCCGATAGTGAGTGTATAGATAGCGGTGTTGATGGGGATGAAGTACCCAGGGTTGAGCTAGTACCAATTAGGGTGGTGGAACCAGGAAAAACTGTTCCATCATCGTGCAATACGATGTAGGAGTCTACAGACTCACTTGTATTTAACTCTTTATGGCGTAAGTCGAGAGAAGAAAACAGTTTCTTTTCTGGGACTCCATAACGAAACCTACTACTTTCAATATAACCTTCATCAACAGTAGTTTCTGGATCGCTAACGTATACGCCCATTGACGTAGCAATCATTCTATAGATTTTTCCGTAATAGTAACTCCAGGCTACTACCGCCCGAGTGGTTTCAGTAGGGGCCATAATCTGGCCGATTGCAATGTCAGTTGCATATGCGGGCACTAACGGTTCAGTAAACTGCGCTAAATCCACTCTTCCTGCACCAGTATACGCAACAAAATCAAGATTTACTTCATTCCACGGGGCATTAATAGAACCCCAATTAAAGAAAATATATTGACCTACAGCAGAGAACGATGAGGGTCTTGGGTCATAGCTACCAAAATCATTGTTATTTTTTCCAAATGTAGGCCCGTAAGAGACGCCTCCGTCAGAGAATGTTGCCAAGCGCATTGCATTATTTGTGCCTAGAAGCAGCAAACCTTGGTAATAAATAGCTCCGTTAATAGTTTCACCTATAGGCAAGTTACCGGCACTAATCGGTTGTTTAAGCCCACCAGTCGCATTGTCTAACCCAATAAAGTAAAAAGAACCTTGGCTCTGACCGTTGCCAGCAGCAACAATCCCTATAGGAGTTTCCACAAAAGTATCCCACACAAAACTTGAATCCCAATGTGTGTAAATGAGCGTTGCCACACCCGAACTGCTAAGAGTATAGAGAAGATTTCCTACCGAAATGATCAGAAAACCATTAACAAACGCTATGTTGTCAGCCTGAGACGCACTAAAACTGCTACTTGTTGTTGTCGCAGGGGTAGCAACAGTTCTGCGGACTCCAGCAGATCCTAGAGCAGCATAAACATAGCCACCAGCAACACACATATTACGGAAAGTGTTTGTAGTCTGCCCTGTACCATTGGGTGAAGTCATTACTCTGTTGCCAGTACCAGTGCTAGAAATTGCGGCAAATACCGTACCGTTCCAAGCGATTGAACCCCACGTATTGTCAGCAGGACTGGTACGAATAGTCCAAGTAATACCATCAGGCGAAGTCATTACCCTATTACCAGTACCATCAACAGAAATTGCGGCAAATACGGTACCGTTCCAAGCAATGTCAGACCAAAAATTGTCAGCAGCACTGGTACGAATAGTCCAAGTAATACCATCAGGCGAAGTCATTACCCTATTACCAGTACCAGTGCCGGAAACTGCGGCAAACACGGTACCGTTCCAAGCGATTGCATTCCAAAAATTGTCAGCAGCACTGGTACGGCTAGTCCAAGTAATACCATCAGGTGAAGTCATTACTCTATTACCAGTACCACTGCTAGCTACTGCGGCAAACACGGTACCGTTCCAAGCAATGTCAGTCCACGCATTGTCAGCAGCACTGGTACGAATAGTCCAAGTAATACCATCAGGCGAAGTCATCGCTCTGTTACCAGTACCAGTGTAGGAAACTGCGGCAAATACCGTACCGTTCCAAGCGATTGAACCCCACGTATTGTCAGCAGGACTGGTACGAATAGTCCAAGTAATACCATCAGGCGAAGTCATCACTCTATTACCAGTACCAGTGCCGGAAACTGCGGCAAACACGGTACCGTTCCAAGCAATGTCATACCACGCATTGTCAGCAGCACTGGTACGAATAGTCCAAGTAATACCATCAGGCGAAGTCATTACCCTATTACCAGTACCACTGCTAGCTACTGCGGCAAACACGGTACCGTTCCAAGCGATTGCCCGCCATGAGAGGTCAGCGGCACTGGTACGGCTAGTCCACGCAACCCCATAAATATCAGAGTCGTACCAAGTAGTACCAAGCTTAGTACTATGTTTTACAGCATTAACATCGTAATCATAAATATATATTTCAGTACCAGCATCAATCATATGAGTGACGTTCGTACCCGCATAAACTTGAGTGGTGCCATCCATCAACTTAACGACACCTTTAGTCCAAGGGTCTACGTTGACAGAATGAGAATATTGGGATCGGTTAGCAGACATTTTTGGATCGTCGCCATAAGTCTGACCTGCGCCCATAGACCAGTCCGTGACAGTACGTTTCCACCAGCCCTCAGTATTGAGGGAACGCTCACCAGGTTCATCACCGGTATCGGAAGGTTGACGCAACATAGGTAACGTCGAACGCTGATATTCTGCGACGTTAATCTTATAAGCATGACCGCCGATAGCGACTTCAAGATCCCAAGGGACAACCCCCGAAGTAGCAGTAGCAGTACCCTCATACCAAGGCGTAGAGAAAAGTGCGCTAATACCCATATTACATAGTCCAAGGGTAAGCGTTACGAAGCCTTAATGCCTCCTCAGCGAATCTCTTATCCCTAAGAGCCCGCATAGACCGAGAAGTAGCCGTAATCGTACCCGACTGCACTTCCGTCGCAATCCTCGGATCTCCCTGCGCTGCCATACTGACACGCTGTACCTCTTTTGAAGCCAGCAAACGAGCAGCAGCTCCAAAAGGTGCAATGTCTAACATAGATTCTGCCAAACCGACTTGAGTAATGAGATCAATGTTGTCTGTAAAAATGTCTACAGCAAACGGGCAAGCAGCATCAACTCTAAATGTAGTGGCCTGACTTAAAGCAGCATTAAGGTTGATAACACCTGACGGATAATCGTCGCTAGTGGTGCGCTCATATCGAAAGGTAACTCGACGCCAAGCAGTTTCGGTAGTAGTAGGAGGCCGAGTGACTCGCAACACTTGAATTACTTTACCAAAAGCAGACATATCTATAAGGCGAGTATCGCTACCGACAAGGACATCTTGCGACTGCACCTTAAATATTTCTGGCGGCCAAGAACGCAACTCATCTTGTAAAGCTTGACGAATAACAGGCGTAGAAAAACGAGGATTAATTTCAATCACATCGTTAGCGGTATGGATAGCAGGAGTAGTGCCAAGCCAACCACGACTAACCGTCAACGTCTTTGTGCTAGGAACAGCCTCCCAAACGTACAGGAGTTCATCGCCTATACAAATAGACGCCCCTGCGACAGCCCCATTAAGGTTATATGTCGTAGTGATCGTTGTAGCTACAGCAGTGATCGTGCTGCCAAGTTTGTTCAGTTGCTGATTATGCGACCCAAACAGAAGCCGCCGGGTTTGCTCAACAAGAGCACCGACGTTAGACATGGTTTACGCAACCCAAATATTGCCAGGAGCAGTGCCAGTAACAGTGGCATGGACAATCCCTGAAGGAACTATCACACCAGTTGGGCCAAGCCAGATACTAGCGCTCGCTCCAGCAGCATTAGTTTTTGCGCTCACAAGTATCGTTCCTGATGCGCCCGCATCACGAAGCACAACACCGTCGCCAAGGGCAGTCCCCACAATAGAGACACCCATGAGACGTATAGGGGTAGTAGTCGTAGTTTGATTGCCCGTACTACCGGACAATGCGATTGAAGCAGCCATCTCTCCACCAACCTTCCAACGAGATGGGGTTCGCTACCCCGAGAGCCGAAACTCTCGGGGCAACAAACGTCCTATGATTGTGACTAGGTAAGTGCAGAGAAGCGGAAACCATGCTTCTGGCGACGAACCTTGAGGGTTTTCTCTCCCACGATCTGTCCCTTAATTGAGTCACCGGTCTTAGCAAGTGGCTCAAACTGTAGAGGACGAAGAGTGGAAAGCTCAACCTGGTCACGGTTAAAGCCAAACGCATCCTGTGTACGGCACCAGCGGTCGAGGATTACCGAGACACGACCGAAATCGGAGTCAAAGTAGTCAACGATTGTTCCACGGCCATTGTCAACTCTTGCACTGTTCAGGGTTAGACCTGACGTAAATGCGGAGATGACTCTCTTGGTCTTAGAACCGACAACAAGACGGTCAGGAAGGCCACCAAGGTCGTATGCTGCCTGCATCTGAGCAAGAAGCGTTGCCTCTGTGATCGTCGTGGTAGTGCTATCCACGTTGGTAGTAACAAACGAGATTAGCCCGCTCATTGACCGACCAACAGCAGCGCTACCGTCTTGTTTGATGCCATACAGAACAGCCTGCTCAATACCGATAGCAGCCTCTTTAAGACGGTTAGCTACCTGGTGCTCAAACTCGGTCGTTCCGTTCAGTCCATACTTGCGGATGACCTGCTCCGAGCCGGTGACTCCAACAGCGTAAGGCCCAAAAACCTGTGTGTTGTTGGTGACCGTTGTGCGGTCTACGTTACGGATTGTTCCGGGGTCAGAACCCTCAATTAGGACAGCTCCAACACCTACGAGGCTTGTGCCTGCGGTAATGGTTGCTGCCGTTGAAGAAGCATACGAACGGGTGATCGTGAGGCTAGTACCAGCTGCATCAACCGCTGTAACCCGGATATATTCGTTTGCCGCAGTGAGAATGACATCTCCAGCGACGAACACATCAGCATCGTTAATAACGAGAGTTACAACAGCCGACGTAATTGTTGCGTTAGCCGTAGTCCGTGGGCTAATGAGAACCTCATCAAGCCACTGAACTGACTTCTCAAAGCAAGTGCCCTGAGCAATCGCAGTACGCCCATCAGCGCCATAACCACCCGTAAGCGGTACGTCGTATGGGGAAAGAAGGTTAATCATGGGTTCGATGTCAAGCATCAACCCATTAGTAAGGTTATAGGTAGAACCTACGCCTTGAGCCATTAGAGTTTACTCCTAGTTAAGTTGAACGAATATGCCGTTGTCTGCGCATCTCATCAATCGCTGCACGCTTCTGCGGCAAGTCTTTGATAGAAACAGGAGACAAATCAGAATTGAGGATCGGCATGGTTCCAGACCGGCGATCTTCCGACACTTCGCCCTTCTCCCAAGTATTATCAGGAGTCTTAGGGGGTGTCGAACTACGCTTACTCGGGGTACAACTAGGGCCAATTTGTATAGACAACAACTTTTCGATTGACGAATCGTTCTTCTTTTCGTAAGCCCTTCGTGTCATCCACGAATTAGGGCCAACTTGAATACGATCCAGCGGATCTTTACGTCCAGTTGCCATGCTTCGCTAACGCCATAAACCCTTGAGCCAGTGCTTCCTCTTCGGATGCACCACGATCAAACGCTTCTTTTGTTACTTTCTGTGCTTCAATAATCGCATCCGGGTTCGGTGGCACATCAGCCGCAGCACCCGAAGAAAGATTCTGACGCTCAGAAGTGGAAGCCTGCTCAGTTAAAGGAACATCTGGAGCAACAATATCGGGGCCATCCCCGATGCCATACTCCAAAGCTACTGTCTTAATCGCATCAGGAGAAAGTTCCCCATCATACGCTTTATACAGTAAAGCTCCAACACCCTGCGAAGTATCAATACCCGCCTTGAGGAAAGCAACTTCTCGCCTGAGACTAACTGTCTCAGTAGCCGACTCGTCTGCCTTCTTCGCTCGACGGGCTTTCGCCTGCAAGTCGTTTAACTGTGAACGGGAAACAACAACTTGGTCGTCTCCATCCATCTCTTCGTCATCAATGTCAATGTCTGTAAAATCAGCCACTATGCGCTCCTCGGGTCTATACCCATGCCATAGGTAGTTTCACGCCTGGTTGCATCCAAAAGACGGCGGATCTTTTGGCCCTCAAGTTCATCGGCACTAGGCTCACAATGACTCTGCTGGCCGCATCGCAGCTCACAACAGGTACTTGTAATAGTAGTACCTTAGTGGGACAAAATCAAGTGAGAGGTTTTCCAGCGAAAGGATCGCCTACTACAGCCATCGCAGCCTTCTGGACATGATCCATTGATCCATGAATTATCTGGCTGCTTCCCTTCTCAGGAGCAGGCATCTCTACACCAATCTCACACTGGTCGCCGCCCGTAGGCTCCAACCTCCAAAGGCCATTGACATCCCCTAGTGAATATGCTTTTACTGTTGAGTTTTTACCCTCTGAATATGCCATTACTGTTGACTCCCTCCGAGTCCGAATACGCCTTCTTTAGATTGTACCGCACCGCCCTGTCCTTGGAACTGTGCGGCCCTAGATTCTAACGCTTTCTTGCTCTTCTCCGCAGATGTCAGACCCGTAATACCGGCAAGAAGTTCGTCGCCCGTGAGGACAGAACCCTGCTGCTGCTCCATAAGAGTCTGCTCAGTCAACGGTCTTAACCCGCCAGCCTGACGTACAGCCTGCTGAGCCTGATCTGGAGCCATAGTTGAACTGACCGTCTCTGCCATACCCTTACTAATATCCAGACCGATCCTGCCACCCTGAGCGGTAACAAGGGCCGCATTGACTTGCTTCTGAATAATCGGTTGGGCTCGCTCAGGATCTAACACGAACGCTGCAAAAGCATCATCCGAGTTAGCCCCATACATCTGGCCGAACGCATCTCGAACGTCTTGAGGGGCTTGCGCGATCTTCGCATAAGCATTATTGACTCGCTGTTCGACCTCTGCCACAGACACATCTGATATTAAAAGGGAGGCAAAATCCCCCGGTTCGTTATAAAATGCGGGCGGCAACCCCGAGTTTCGCATGATCCCTCGGACAGCATTCTCATAGCCTATATATTGGGCTTCGCTGATAGCCCTACCTGAAGAAGAGAGTTGCGCCATCGCCGGAAACCGGGCCTGATACTCGGGGGTTTTAGGCAGATCCAACATGATCTGATCCATAGAGACGCCTTTAAGCATTTGCTCATAAGCCCAATCAGTCAAACTAGACAGCCCATACTGATCTAAAGCTTTAGCCAGAAGCGACTTACCACCATCAACTGTTGTCATGCTGTAGCCCCAAACTTCTTAGTCAGCTGAGAAGCCAAATTAGCGGCCTCATCTTTAGCACCCTGAGTGTTATCCCACCCATATACCTGATCGCTACGAATCGTCTGACGCCAATGGTCAAGAGTCATCCCCTGTTTAGCAGGATCAGGACTTTCCTCCAAAAAGCGAGACCACTTAGAATCCTGCATATCAATCGTCTCAGGGTTAATCGCGAGCTCTTTTGCTGCTACCTGCATATAAGGATCAGCAAACGACTTAGTAGTCAGCCCATTCTTCAACGCAGCAACTAGAGCATCATTGCGAGAATATCGAGAAATCGCAGCCGACCGTAGATACTCATCAACACCTTCAGCAGTCTGGCTCCCATTGAGGATACCTTGAGCATACTTATATATTTGAGGATCAGAAACAGTCACCCCATAATTAGCAGTAGCCCCACGAATACCTGTAATTGTATGCCCTAGATCGCCACCGGATACTGGCTTCCAGCCTCCATCAGCATGAGCGCCAAGCAACGCAGTAGTAAAAGTCTTATTGTCCCACCCATTGCGAGTGCCTTCATCCGTTATTCGCTGATAAGAATTAGCATCAAGTTGGACACCCAACGACGAACCAAGTTTCTGAGTGTTCTCAGTATTCAACCAATACTGGCGTTGCGCTGAAGCAGGATCGGTCGCTACAAGCAGATCCCATTTGCGTTGAGGATCAGTAGTCGTTTTGTAATACTCTGTTTCTTGGAACTTCTGATTCATAACATCAGCAGTCCAGCCGTCTTTAGCGCCTTGTAAAAGCATTGCGGCTATACCAGGACGCTCCAAAAACCCCACTAATGAAGGATACTTTTCCCGTACTTTCATAACAAGATCAGCAAATGCTTTGTTTTCCGCTTCAGTTGCCACTAGATGCCTCCATTGAAGTTGTATCTACAGTTTGAATAGGCACTTCTGCCACAACCGGCGGAATTGGATCTGCCATCTGTTCCGGTACACCCGGAACAAGCGGACTATCTGGAACAGGCAAAGTCGCCCATGAAGGTTCAGGCATTTCGCCCATTTCAGGTTCATACTTATCTCCAGCAAGAATGCCCAAATATATAGCCGCAGCCACAAGAAGAGGATCTTCGGTCATGGATTAATCCTCCTCATAGCAGTCAACTGACTCCAATTAACCTTTCGATGTCCAACTTTTGCGCCAGTATAGGGAGCATCAATCATCATCCCATCACCAAGATAGATCGCAACATGACCATTAGCGACATGAGCTTTATCGCCCACAAAGAATAACAAATCGCCTGCTTGAAGTTGAGAACGATCATCTACAGCAATACCCGATTTTACTTGGTCATAAGTAACCCTCGGAATATGAATACCCATATCGGCAAAGACTTTCTGGACAAACCCAGAGCAATCCAACCCCGTCTGAGGATTAGTACCCCCATACACATAAGGGATGCCAATATATTTTTCGGCATCTAACAGCATACGGTTCGCCCAACTCTCATCTTTGGCAGGTTCAGGCGCAGGCGCATTTACAGGAACCGGTTTTGGCGTCGCTACCGATGGCTGTGTAGGATCGGCCATTGTATTGAAACTTGCCGCATCTGTCCCATATTGTTGGTTGAGTTTTTGGACATAGTTATCGCCACCCAAAATGCCCAACAACACAGATGCCTGATAATCGAGATCATGGCGGCCACCCATATAGTCGCCCGCCAACTCTGAACCAGTCTGACCAATCTCTTCGGGCATACTCAACCAGTCCTAATATCAGGGTTTGTTGTATATGTCGGATTACGCAACATCTGTAGAAAATCTTGACCCCGACTACCAATCTGATAAGGCATATAATCTGCACTTGCCTTAGCCGTAGCCTCAGCCCGAGCCCCAAGATCCGGCACCTCAACAATACCGCCACCTCCGCCACCACTTGAAACACTCAACGTCGGATTAGAAGCATAAAACTTAGAGATAGCCGTATAGTCAACACCATACTTCGCAGCAACAGCAGCTCTTCCCGCAACCGGTACGTCAGAAGCACGAACAAACTTGTGCTCATACTTAACTAACGGATCAACAACACTCTGCTCATATTGTCCAGTCAAAGCAGTTAACATATTTACTTGTTGCTGCTCAGGACTAGGCTCGTTCTGAGAAGTAGACTTTCGAGCAGCGATCTCATCAGCGCGAAAAGCGCTAGTAAACGAATCTTTCTCCGCTTTCGTAGCAGTACGCCCGGTCAACTGTCTAAACTGTTGATCCAAAGCCGACTCTCCAGCGAGAGTATCCGTCACAGCAATAGTCTGACCGCCACCAGAACCAGCAGACCGCTTCGCAGCATCTTTCGCTAACGCTATCGCTTTCTCAGTCTGGTCTTTCAGAAACTTACCAAGAGTGATATGAGGCTTACTAAACCCTTTACCCCCTTGAGTCCTACTATTAGCCATATCAAGATTAGCTAGAACATTTGTAAGAGCCTGATAATCGTTATCACCCCAAGTCCCCAACGCAGGGCCAGCACCAGGCTGCGTATAGGCGCCCGCCATTTCCATATAATATTGGAGACGCAGTAACCCTTCTCGACGGCCAGCAGCGTTCTTCCCAAAGACAGCCGCAATAGCCGGAGTCGCTTCACGCACTATTTTGCCTGGTACTGGAGCCAAAGAAAATATGAAAGCGCCACTTCCCATGCGCCCAACATATAGTTTGCGGTCAGGGTTAGCCATCAAAGTATTGAGGTCTGCGCCTGAAATAGAAATCCTGTGAGGTTTCCCGTCTTTAGTACGGATAGCGCCAAAGATTTCTGTTACATCAACTTCTGTATAGTCAGATAATCCGCTAGCGCCACCTCCTTGACCGGGGCCACCCTTTGCAAGATCATCGGCGCTAGATCCCCCCGAATATCCTTGAGTTGTAGTAGTCGGGGAAGCAGTAGTAGTTGTATTTTTTTTGTCTGTTCTAGCCATTATTCAACCTTTTCCAATGGGCCAAGGATACGCTGATAAGCAGTCTTATACAGCTCATAGAATCTTGGATCTTTTTTAGCCAAATAGATTGCTTGAGCCCGGAACGTCCCCGTCCACTTTTCGCCCCAAGCCTGATACTCCTTTTTTTCGGCTTCAGTCTCATCCTGTAATAGCCGACCAAACTTACTGACTCCCTTATTGAAGTCCTCAAAAACAACTTTTAATTTATCTTCGCCTTCAGCATTTAACTTCGCACCATACTCAGCGATACGGTCGTTGCTTTCAATAGCTTTTATGCTACCCAAAAGAGAATTATATCCGGGGTACCGATCCTGCACCATATTTTTGATCTGCGCAGACGTAATTTCTTGACCCGCATATTTACCCATCACATCAAGATCCTCACTGAAGATCCATTTTTTGTTGGGATCACGCGTTTTTTTATTATCTGCGATCTTCTCGCCCCACTCTTTATACAACTGGTTCTGATATTTGAAAGCATCATGCAACTGCTCACTAGGAGCAAGCACAGATCGAGCAGGGTTAGCAAAGAAGTTTGGTGTGCCACTCTGGGCACGCCCAAGGTTTGTTAACTCTGCTTGAGCAACATACGCCTGCGCCAAAACATTCTCTTTAATACGCTCAAAATCTTTCAACACAGGAACATACCGTTTCAACACATCAGTATTCTCAGACGTACTCCGCCACTGCTGCGGAATAAACAACTGCAACAACGGAGCATTTACTCCACCAAGTTCCCCAAAACTCAATCCATGTTGGAAAGCATTCAAACGCTGCACTTCCTCCAACAACGGCAGATGGCCTTTAATCCACTCGGCAGCACCCGGAGTATTTGGATGGTGCTTAGAAAAATCGTTATATGCAGCCAAAGTTTGGCGCATCATAATCTGTTGTGCAGGCCGGTCAAGAAGATAAACCCCGACGTTACGGTACAAAGTTTTATCAAAAGAGAACGGAAAGAAAATGAAGTTCGCAGAACGCTCCATAGCGGAACGCCCAATCTGTCCTTCCCGCCCATAAGTAAACATGTGGATCAGTTTCTCTCGAATCACATGATCCGCTAATCCTTGTTTCTCTAACGCATAGGCAGCGGCCATTTCGTGAGAGCGACCGTTATAAAGCCCAAATACATCTTGTTGCTGCAAGAAACGATCTGCATCGTCGGCAGCATCCGCATAACTATTATTAAGTTCTGGAAATACTCGCTTTACAGTTTCAAGAGATTTTTTGATTGCCTCATCTTTGGCATTCTGAAGGAACACTTCAGCATCAGCTTTACTCAGATACTTGTATTCTTCGCTCTGGCGAGCAATACGAGCAGCATCATCACCAATAGATTTAAGAGGCCGAAGCGAAGGAGTGATCCCTTCCAAAACAAGTTTAAGGTTAGTTTTAACTACTCGACGTATAGAAAAAGACGGCGACAGAGCAAACCTAAACCGGTTGGAAGCAATCTTAAAACTGTTAGGCATATTTGCCATAGACCAACCAAGAGTATTTGCATAACCTTTGAACCCTATGCCCGGCGTTGAAAGAGCCAAACCGGCAGCAGCACCAATCCCAACGTCACGAAGCAAATCTTTAGGATCATCACCCCGAGCAGTACCAACAGCAAGACCAGTACCAGCACCCAAAACAGTCGCACCGCCAGCAGTCGTCGCCCAACCTGGTGTTCCAACCCACTGTGCGGAAGCCCGAAAGAGGTTATCTAACTGGCTAAGTCCCGCAAACCTGAACGATACAGAATAAGACTTGACGGTTTCTTGGTAAATAGCGTTTGCTTCTGCTTTAGTGAACGCTTGTACCCGAGATATAGGCGCTAACCCGACACTTTCGTTGACACCAAAAAACGAATCCATTGCTTTCTGGTTAGTCAATATTGAGATGACTCGCTTGGGTCGCAAATCTCGCAACTGCATGATGTCTGTAATCTCGTTAGACAATTCGTTTTGGCTAACACCTAAAGCATTTTTAAGACGAGTTTCTTCTCCTTTGCCAAGTCCGCCAAAAGCTTTATGCGCTCCTTTAGCAAAACGCTCCCCATAAGATACGTCAGCAATGCCTTCAGTTCCTTCAAGGATCTTGTTTAGATTTCCATCATTGGAACGAATAAGTTGCATCAATTTTTCAATAGAAAGACCATCCACACCCGGACGAGCAAACTTCGTAGCAAGCGCCGAATACCGTCTCATACGGTTAGCCTTTTGTGCCACAGGAATCGTAGAGTTCAAAACTACTTCGGTACTCAAACCCATTCTTGTTAAAGCACGCTTCGTCCACTCTGTACGAACAAACTCTAAATGGTCAGCAGCAGTCTCAGGGACAGTAAGAAATCCTAGATTTTTGCCTTGAACAAGTTTATAGCCGAGAGCATCAAGGTCTGCGACTGCTTGAACTAACGCAGGGTCAGCATTAATACCAAGAATAACGTCTCTAGCAAGACTGTTTGCTCTTGTCGTATATTGGGTAAGTAGACTATTTATTCCTTCTGCACCCGATAATGCTTTTGATTGTTCCATACCAATAGCAAAATGTTGGAAACCCCAAGAAAGCATCTTGTCTAGCAGATCATTACGTTCCGCTAAAGCATCCATACCGCCTTCGGCTTTTATAGGACTCTGTGCTTTAACGGAGGCTTCTAATATCTTTTGTTCTGCATCTGATAGAGATTCCCAAAACTGGCGATCTTCTCCAAGATGCGACCATTTGCCAGCCCACACACCTGGATCTATTGCTTGAAGAGCTTGAAAATGTGCATCTGACATTTGGCTAAAATCTATTTTTGAATAAACATCAAAATCTTTACGCATCTGCGCTTGCTCTGCCGGAGTTGCCAAATCCCAATCAAAATCGTCCTCAATTTTTGGAGGTTCAACTATGCCGCCAGCGTTAGCTCGACCTTGTTTAGCATTAAGTCTTTCCGCAATCAGATCACTTTCTTCTTGAAACTTAGCAATCTCCTCTAAAGCTTGTTCTTGAGATAGCGTGTCATGGCCTTGAATGCCTATGTCTCGGACAGTACCCGGAGTTTGTTTGCCTTTAGTAAGAATCCCAATACTATTTAGATCGGCATCAACTTGCTTACTTTCTGCTTGTGCTGCCATAAGCGCATCGTGAGCATCGCTCACAGACTGTTCAGCGGCAGTAAGTTCTGGTGCTAACGGTCTGCCATGTCCCCCATAAAGTCTATGTGTACGCGGATCGTAGTTATCTATTGATCGTGATCGTGCGAGAGTAGCCTCAGCAGCAGCATCAGTCTGGGCAGTAACAAGCGCAGGATCTATAGCACCTCTAGGATCAGGGTGTGGCATTGTCGGGCGAGATTCCATAGCAAACCGAGTTTGATACGGTTTAGCAGGATCATAGACAGCACCCTCTTTAGCGACCGCAGCATGAAGTTCCTCCCACTTACTAGCAGTCTCCGCAACAGCCTTATCAACCTCAGCCTGAGCAGTCTTAACAGAAGTCGCATTAACAGACAAAGTGCGTCGCAACTCTGTACGAACCGCATCTGCCTCTTTACCAACATTAGTCCACGGAGTACCCGCATCTTTAGCAGCCTGTTGAGCCGCTTTTACAGCCTCATCCTCAGCAGTTTTTAACTCATCAACAGTCATACCAAGATCAGCAGCACGAAGATCAGCAGATTGAAGAAACCCGGCTTCCTTAGATTTTGCTGCAATCTCTCGATCATATGCTTTACCAGCAGCAGTCTCAGCCGCTTTCAACGTAGAACGCACAACCGCTTTAGGAGTTTTAGGTTCAAGAAGTTTCTCTGCTTCAAGACGCGCAGCATCTTTAGCGGCCTGTCGAGCAGCCAAATATTCTTCCTCAGTCATACCAAGTTCTATAGCCCGCTCAAGATAAGAACGCCGCTTTAAGAAATTAGACTGCGCCGTAGTAACACCACGCTCCGCAACACCTTGAGTCTTTTCTGCCCCTTTAGCACTCTTCTCCAAATCAGAAAGCCCACTACGAGCAGCCTCAATACGAGCCTTATCCGCAGTCACCTGTATTTCTTCATGCGCTTTGATTACGGCTTTTTCCGCATCTTGAACCGCTTGACCGGCTTGCTTTAACGCTTTCTGGGCAGCATTACGCTCACCAAACAAAGCAGTCTTTTCAGTCCGTTTTGCTTGAGCAAACGCAGCTTTAGCATCCGTTAAAGTTTTCTCTAGTCCCGGAATGTCCGCAGCACGATCCAAAGCAGTCGCATTTAACGTATCAACATTATCTGCCATACCTGTAATATTGGCTTGCAAAGTCGTAAGAACATCCCGGTGAAAAATATCTGAAGCATCAATATAGGTATTCAGATCCCCAGAATGCTCTGCCCACGATAAACGTCCCGGCGAGTTTCGACCCGCATAAAAACGGTTAAAATCTTCAGCAAGCCATTTTACAAAACCTTCTTGCTCAAAATCTGAAAGGCCACGAAGATGAGCTTGAGCCAAAAGATCCGGCTCATTCATCAAACGATCTTTCATGTCATAGTGCATTTTTTGTTCTACTTGGCGGCTAACTTTTGCTCGCATAGCATCATCAAAAGAAGTAGGAGGCAACTCGCCTGCTTTAATGGCTTGAGCAGTTATAAAAGCGTCAGCTTCGTCAGCGAAACTGCCTTGTTCAAAAGCCATCTCTCTAGCAGCAACTTGAAGCGCATAATCGTTAAGTTTTTTGTTAACCCAACGGTGAGCACGATTTTCGCCGCCAGCGGCTTTAACAAAATCTTCCCACGTTTTGCTCTCAGTATGAGACATCTTGCTAAAGCGTTCCCAAGCTTGTGGGATACCGAGACTGTTATAAGCCTCTCGAATGTTTGCGTTTCGAGCTTGGACTTCTTCGGCAAGCAGCGTTCCGGGCGAAACGCCTTTGGTTCCTGGTGGGGCATGAAATAGGAACATGAGGTTATCTATGTTGGCTAGAGCCCCATATTGTTTTATGTTTTGTTCGTTCCAATGTTGGATAGTGTGTTCGTCTTGGATGGAACTGGCGAGTTCGTTAGTTCCGGGGCCAAGTTCGGTTGTGGCAGCAGTAAGGCGGGCTCTGATACCGAAACTTGTTATGCCGTGTAATGCTGCGCCTGCGATACGGACAGATGGAAAGATTTGTGGGCCTGCTGCAATAGTGCGGGCTCCATACCATATTCTTCCGGCCCGCCCTAATGGGTCAATGATGCCCTTTTCGCCTGCTAATTTGCTTGCTATTTTGCCTGCGTTTTCTCCAAGATGCCAACCATAGGTACCACGCAACACTGGCAAATCTTCTACAAGGCTAGGAATATTCTTAAACGCTTGTGTGCCTGCTGACCCGCCTTGAGCGAAAGTTCCGCTGATAGCACCGGGCATTGCTATTTCGTCTGCGTATGTTAGGACTTCAGGATTAGCGACTTCTAGTCCGAATAGTTTTTTGCCAATAATTTTTGGTGTGCGAAATGTTGCTTTTTCGGTAACACCCCTAGCCATTTGTGTTTCAGCAGCATCCAAAAATCCGGCGGCGGCTTTTCCTGCGCTAGCAAGAAGAAATACCGTACCAATATCTCCAAGATAACGGTGTGCCATATCCCAAGTACCTATGCCCGTAGGTTTGTCACTTTGCAAATCTTTTAAGCTGACACCAAACGATTTAGCTTCTTCAGCAGCAGAAGTATCTCCACCAAGAAAGTTTTTAATTGCAGCTGTATGACCCATCATTATTTGTTTGCCATATTGGTTTGTTTCTTTTTGTGGTACGCCTCTAAGTTGATCGTAGAAACCAACAGATACGTCATACCCTACATTTTCTACTCCAGCTGCAAGATCGGCAACCACATTCCGCAAATCTTCGGGGAGTCCTTTAACGAATCCGATAGCAGCATCAAGAGCGCCCGCAGGCATCGTTCCAGTCAACCAATCAAGCGCCTTGTTGACACTAAAACCTTTACCCCCACCAGAAGCCATATGCTTTTCCATCTGATGTTGGTTGTATTCGTACATCGCACCCTGCCACTCGCTACTCCAAACGCCAGTAACGGGCATATTTCCAAAACCTTTTGTATTCAACAATGCTTGAGTGTCTCGAATGTTTTGTGAAGCAACCGGCAACGGGCCCGAAGTACCCCGCAAATAGCGAGCAAACTTAAGTTTTGCAGGAGGCTTATCATAAAGACGCCCATCATCAAAAAAGCCGCCCAACGGATCAGGACTATTTTTGACATGAGCAGATCGCAACGCACCAGCAGTCTGCTCGGCATCATCAGGACTACTAGCACTCTGAGCAATAGCAAACGCCGATAACGGAGTCATCCACCCATGAGTATTAGCAAGACGCTGCGAGTTTTGAGTAAACAGATCAGGCAGTTGATCCTCAAAGGGCATTACATATTCCGTTTCTGGCTAAGAGTCGCTTCGGCATACGCCAACAGTTGTTTAGTAGCAGGATCAGCAGAATCACCCAAAGCCTGCAACGCAGCAAGACCTTTAATCAACAGACCATCAGGGCCAGGCTGATCCAAAACTTCTGAGCCACCACCCGGACCACCCATCATCCCATGAGTCAACGGTTCGTTAGGATTATTAGTAGGCGCATTCAACGGAGCAGGCATCTGAAACGCTTGAGCCTGCGGTAACACACGCGCCATATCAGGCGGCGCACCACCAACCGGAGCAGTCTGAGCCAACGGGACAGCCTGCTGCGCCTGCTCAGAAGCTTGTGCTGCACCATACTTACCGCCAGTAGCAGTCTTAACCGGCTGAGCCAGCATATCAGTACGATTAGGTCGAGCTTTACGAGGCATTACTGCACCGGAGCCACAGGACGAGACGTACTACGCAAAGCAGACATCAACGCTGAAGCATTAGCCAAATCTGGTGGAACACCATTACCCTCTGCGGGAGGTGCTGACTCTGCGCCCATACCCGGCATCGCTAGACCCGGTTGCATTTCGGGCGCTGTAGCCTGACCTGGTTCTGGTGGCGGAGCTTGTGCAGCCTGTCGAGCACGAGCCATCTCATCTGCTTTAACAATCGCATCAGGGACACCCATACCTTTCTCCACAAGTTTGATTACCTGAGCAACATCAATTGCAGGCATCTGACCGGAAGTAGCCTGCTGAAGAATTGACTGCAACAAAGCATCAGTCAACTTCTCTTGGACAATGCCATCTTCCTCTTGCTCTGGGTTATCAATCAACGGATGCTCACTACGAGCAGTACGCTGAGAAACAAGACCCGCCCCGACCAACTGTGCGAGAGCAACAGTAATCTGACTCATATCAGTACCCGGAAAACTGTACGAAACGGAGTTATGAGTAGCCTCAAAATGTTTCGCAGGCGTATATTCAACAACACCTTGGTCGCCGCGCCAACCTGAGAACACCGTATAACTTTTATTTGGCCAATATCCTTTTTCGACTTCCAAGATCGCAGGGTTAATGCTGCGCTCCAAAGCCCGACCCATGATGTCTTGAAGTTCTGCGACCATCGGATCTACAGCAAACGCTCCAACAGTGTCAATAGCTCGACCGGTACGCAATGCGTTAGGGTTATCCCCACCGTACAGAGGGCTCGCTCCAGAGGCCATACGGCCCGCACGTTCCAAAGACCCTAGAACTCTCTCAGTCATCGGCCCCGGTGTCGTATGGAGCATCTGGAGCCCTCTCACGCCTGTCAGGAGGTTAACCTCGCCAGAGCGTCCATCTTTCCATTCTCCACCAATTAGTTCTGGTACCCGATTCTCGTCACCAATAACAGCAATGTCAGGAAAAATGTCTTTCTCGGCAGCCAAAACGTCTAACGCCATCAGTTTCGCCATCCAATCAACGATCCCAACGATGCTATCCATTTGACCGGCAACTCGATCAAGAGTAATCCTGCGCGGCATAGCGACTGGCACCATGCCCGCCCGGTTCGGCCAACGCCGAAGTTCCATACCACCCGAACGATCAATGTCAGAAGTGTCAGCCTGTCGTGGGCCGAGGATACCTACAACAATTTCTGTCTCATCTATCCACTCAATAACATCCCACAACCGTTCTGTGGGCGTATTGTTGCCGCGCCCTGGACGGCCAAGGACATATTCTCGACATTCGGGATAGTTATTTACTAGCCACCAAGCAGACCTGCCATAAACGAACCCTATGTTCGTTGGAGGGTCAACCATTTCGGGGGCACGCAACTCTGGATAGGCAGTCAGAGGATCTCGCAGTTCAATACGTGCTCGTTGTGTTTCGTGGTCAGGCATGACGACCATAGCGAACGTCGCATATCCCGATAACTGACGAAACGCCCTACGCAGCAGGAGAGAAAGACTATTCTCTGACCAAGACGCATATAATGCTCGCCTACGGATAGAAGCAAACTCTCTTGATCTTGCGCTACTAGGCTTTAACGCCGGAATCGTGATAGATGGCATAGCAGACGCAGCCCGCATCGCATAACCTTCAATACCATCGTGAATTAGCTGTGGCATCAAAGCCCGCATCTCAGGCTGGTCGGGCATTTCCACGACTGGCACAACAATATCGTTGTTATAACGGTCGCGAATATCTATCATCCGGCGGACAGTCGCACTATCGTTTTGGCGTCGCAACGTCATGGTTGCAACAATCTGCTCCCAAGTGAACTTCACTTGCCTTTTGCCTTCTTTTTTGCTTTTTTAGGCATAGGCATTGGCATTGGTGCAGCCTTCTTAGGATAACCTTTACTTGCTGGCACGACGTTTCCTTTCCCGCAAAAGTGCGAGACGGTCAATATGGGCCTGACGTTTTAAAGCAGCAGTAATAGACTGACCCACATTTAGGTGGATCAGCCCGGCAGCTTTGTCTCCGATTTTCTGTAACCACTTGGCGACCACGGTAACCCCTGTCTTGACCAAGCAGACGTAGAATTAGGCCCACCAGTGGGCATTAGTTCACGCCAATACTTCCAATTAAACCACAAAGCCATCACTAAGTCTTGTCGAAGGAGTTTACCACTAATATTGGGACGCCAAGCACGAAGTTCTGTAGCAAGCAGTTCCATCTTAGATCGAGCAAAGTTATCTCCAAAAGGGAGATCTACTTCTTTGCGTAAGAACGATCCTGCCATCGCAGCGACACCCATAATTGGATCAGATTTGCGACGAGCAGTCGTATGCGGAACAACCCTAAAGCCAAGCTCGCGTCCCAAAGTACGCAACCGGTCGTCGTTGACCATACCTTTCTGCAAAGAGTCTTGCTCTATCACCCAAGTTTGGACACCATACGACATACTCATGTCCGCAATTTTTGCGTAAATCTGTTCTGTGCGGGCAAGCCCCGACTCGCTATCAAGATCAAGTATCTCTAACCGGTCAGCATGGTGAGCAGCGATAATCAACGCATTCTGACCACCCAACGCAGGGTCAAGACTCCCAACAATCGGCACTCGATGGTTCCTAGCGCGAGTGATCGGCCTCTCCAAGTTTCTAGCATCATCCACCATATCGTCAGTGAACGTCGCAAGAGCATTCTCATGGGGTCGCTGCATATACGACGACCACCACACCTCGTCACCAACCTGAGATCGGATTAACTCCAAATATTCTCTAGGTGGCATATCAATATCGTTAGCCCACCACTCAGGACAAATCGGATCACCCGCCGCATCACACACCGGCAACTCGATATGTTTCGTAACAATACCCTCAGCAATCAGACGCTCATAAATATCCCCCGGAGCGATACGAGTACCCACCAACACAGTACGCATCTGACGGCCGCGAGTAAAATATGTTTGACGAAGAGACGCCAACATCTGATCCGTCTGATTAATAGACTCCCGAGACTGAATATCGTCCACAATCAACGTATCAATACGAGTCCCATAAGTAGAACTGTTCCAACCGCGAGCTTCTAGCGAATAGTCACGCTCATCATGGTCAGCCCGCCAGACCGTAAAATAATCTCGCGTCCAAGGCTTCCCCTCCTTCTCCTGTTTATCCGAATAGAACGGCCCAAACCGGCCAATCAGTTCAGGAAAATCTCGCACATTAGCCAAACGACGTTGAACCTGGCCCACAACCTTACGAGCAAGACCCATACTCTCAGACACAATCGTAATCCGATGATTCGGATCATTCGACAAGGTATAGACAATCCAATCTGCAATCGTTGTGGTCTTACCCGCCTCCGGGAAAATATTTACCAAAACGATCTCGCGAGACTTTGCATCATTCAACACCTGCACCAACTGTTGCTGATGAGCAAACGTCTCCATCCCCATAAACACCTTACGGAACGAAGCAAAATCTCCCGTATACGCTGACATATCGCCAGTCTCCGCAGCACCCGCACGCGCCGCATCCACCAAAGCCCCAAACGCTTTATCATCAGCCCGCCACTGATCCCACAAACGCTTCGTAATCCCCAACTGAGCGCACAACTCAGTAACCGAAAACCCCTGCCGAACCAACCCAATAGCAGCCTTCTTCTGCGAAGCCCTAGCAGCCTCACGCTCACCCTTCTGACGAGCACTAGCCCGATACTCCCGAATCTCCCGTTCACCCATCTAGTGACGCCTCAACCCAACCAACCTGGTCACAACTAGGACACGGCCCCAACCTCAACACAGAACGACCCCCAACAGGAACCAAAACAACCAACCCACACCTAGAACAAACACAACGCTCAACCACCAGAACCCTCCAAAGCTTCCCACAAAACCAACCGCACCCACTCAGACACCCGAACCCCACGACCCTCAGCCGCCCGCACACAACGATCCCAAAACGGTTGTGGAACCCGCACACTCAAAACCTTTACAAACTCAACCACACCACTGCTCCTGAAGTAGCCGAATAGCCCGAGCATGAATCTTCGAAGCCCAAGCCTCACTCCGATCAAACATAGTCCCAATTTCTCTAAACAACAGATCATCATAATAATAGAGCAACAAGACCTGACGTTCTCGCTCAGGCAACGTATCAATCAGATCGTGAAGGAGCTGTTTAATCTCCCCAACCTCAAACCTACCAAACGGATCGCCCAAAACGATCTCATCAACATTCTCAAACCCATCAACATAAACCAACACCGGACGAACCTTCACAGACCTCGGAACCCAATCAGACTTCCGCAACTCATCAATCATCGCACCACGAATACGAACCCTCGCATAAGTAGAAAACTTCCAACCCAAACCCGGATCAAACTTCTCTATCGCATCAAACAGACCAAACATCCCATACGAAACAAGATCATCCTCCTCAACACTAGACGGCATCCGCAAGACCATATGGTGAGCAATACCCACAACCAACGGCCGATACTTCAAGACCAAAAGTTCCCATACCTGTTTTGAACCGGTCGACTTATAGTCGGCCCACAACCCCTCAACCATCCCAACAACCTACACACCAACGTATGACAAACCACCAAGAAACACAAAACCGTAGGAGTAATAAGCGCCACATAGGCGGTTAGACACATAGGGGGTTGACAGTTCTCATTACAGGTCGGGGTGGGGGGGCCTACGGTTTTAGAGCATAGGGGCAGGGGTAGGCCGGGGGCAGGGTAGGGGCAGGGGCAGGGGCTCGGCGCCGTAGAACCGGGTGAGAGTAGGGCCGGGCTCTATTAGATGGGGCAGGGGCAGAGTCAGGGGCAGGGGCCGAGCGTGCCGAGGGTAGGGGCAGGATCAGGGGCCGAGACTCTCGCCGCGCTATCTGCCCCGGCGCCTAGCGCGGTGCCATGCCCTCACGCTCCGGGCACTGATCTAGTGCCGCGCTATGTTGCTTTAGGGCTCGGGGTTCTCGCCGGTAGATAGTGCCGGGGTTCCCATTATCGGGGCGCTCTGCCCCTTGTAGAGCCCTATCCGGGGCCGATTCTCCCCGATTCTCTGCCATAGTGCCGAGCTCGGCGCGATAACTACCCCTAGCGGCGTAGGTTCGGGGTTCGGGGTTCTTTAGGGTTCGGGAGGGTAGTGTCGGTTGGTTGTGTTGTAGGTTCTCGGGGTTCTTATTGTGTCGGGACGCGTAGAACCCCGGCGCCTAGTGTTAGGGGCCGGGGTTCTAGAGGGTGGTGCTTAGGGTTTAGTTAGTTCTGACGCTCTGGATTACGGCGGCGGCGAGAATCGCGGAGGCTAGGCCGGTAGCTATTAGCACGCCGGGGAATGGGCCCCCGGTTACGGTTCCTATCGTTAGGGCGGCGATCAGGTAGGCGGCGGCGTATGCGGCGGCGATACTCTCGCCGGGGGTTAGTGTTGGCATTAGTGTTTCCTATTCTGTCGGGGAGCTCGGGCGAGCTCCGCTAGATCAGTATGGCACGCGCTAGGCGTCGCGTCAAGCATTTAGATTCTCGGGGCGCGAGAACGCCCCGGCCTACTTAGCGCCGGGGCGTTCTCTTCAGGTTCTCTAGTCTCTGGCGCCGTTTAGGTTCTCACGATTAGGCCGAGGATTAGTACCCCTAATGCTCCACCCCATACGGCGAGACCGGCGGCGCGTCCCGATTCTCCGCGGCTAACGGCAACGGCGTTGGCGTAGACCGCGGCCCGGCGGGTAATGGAGAGCCCTACGATTACGGCGACGATTACGGCGACGGCGAGAATGGGCCCGCGTAAGCTCTCGCCGCGTTGGATCAGGTTCTCACATTGTACGGGCCAACGCGAGCACTCTAGAGGGGTCACGCGGTCACCGGCTCGGCGATTCTTACCGGCATAAGCAGGGCAAGAGTGCTAACCCCCGTGAAAATGACCGGCTTTAGGTTCCCGGAGAACCCCATAGAGAACCAGGTTCCCGCGCCGTAACCTGTAGATGCGTCTACCATCTCGGCGAGATAGGCAGGGTTTAGGCCTACCGTCAGGGGCTCTAGGTTCGGATACTCGCCTAGCGCGATAGTCGCCGAGCCTGTAACCCCGGCCCCGGTAACGATAACGGCGCCGTAGTCTGCCCCGAACGTGAGAACCGCGGGAACCGTGTCGGCTTTATGCCCCGAGGCTTTAGCGGCGGCGATAATGCGCTTTAGAACGGCGCCGAGCTCGGCGCCGTTTAGTAGCACACCGTCAGGGTTCTCCGGAAATAGTTGCCTGAAGTTAGGAAAATCTCCATTTATCGGGCGGCCGGTAATCGTGAGAGAGTGCCCGGCTGTTATCCGGTAGAACCCTTCGCCTAGTTGTAAGTAGCCTGACGCCGAGAATCTCGCCGCGGCGATTATTAGGGCCGCGGGTAGCAGAGTATCCGGGGCCGGGGTACCCTCGGGGCCGGTAATACCATTACCGGCGCCGAGCTCCGCCGAGCGTAAACGATAGCTATCCGTAGCGGCGAGAGTCTGACCCTGCTCTAGTATCGCGAGCGCCGTCAGGATAGGCCGGGCGCCGTCGCTTGACGCTACCCGCGCGACCTCGGCGAACCGGTCAAGCTCTATAGCCTGAACTCGGCCGAGACCGAAGGGCTCTAGCGCCGGGTGGGGATTATCGGCCCGGGATAGGGTTACGGTGTCGCCGTTATCGAACGTGAGGCCGAGAGTCTCGGCATCAGGGGCCGAGAGCCTTACGCTCCCCTTATCGGTACCTAGTGCGGCGATTAGTTCGCCGAGGTTTACCGCTACCGGGGCAGGTA
>Ga0315293_10001038_pt1 | contig 26784 bp, 21 predicted proteins | sample YL17G13_20_MG_FD_203071 | JGI IMG/M metagenome (GOLD analysis project Ga0315293, IMG submission 203071) | Sediment microbial communities from Yellowstone Lake, YNP, Wyoming, USA - YL17G13_20 | ecosystem: Environmental > Aquatic > Freshwater > Lake > Sediment | place: USA: Wyoming | collected...
GATACCGGCAACAGGTTTCGATCCTGTGTCCTCGGGGTTATGAGCCCCGCGCGCTGCCTCTGCGCCATGCCGGTGATAAGATGCTCAAGTTTAATGTCGCTTGCGCTATGACAACCAGCTTCTGTAAAGCTGGCGAAATCGAGTGACCTCGGAGTTATGAGCCCACAAAGTGAAACGGCGCGCTGCCTCTGCGCCATGCCGGTGACAAGATGCTCAAGTTTAATGTCGCTTGCGCTATGACAACCAGCTTCTGTAAAGCTGGCGAATGATTGGATACCGGCAACAGGTTTCGATCCTGTGTCCTCGGAGTTATGAGCCCCGCGCGCTTACCTCTGCGCCATGCCGGTGATAAGATGCTCAAGTTTAATGTCGCTTGCGCTATGACAACCAGCTTCTGCAAAGCTGGCGAAGTGAAGAAATTCCCCCGGTGTGTTTCGATCACACGACCTCCGGCTCATAAGGCGATAACCATCAATCATTCGGACTTTATGCAAGTCGAATGGAGCGACTGACGATGTTGTACGGCGCGCTTCCACTGCGCCACAGGGGATTAAGTGTCTTGTGTCTTGAATCTTGGATTAGAAATTTTTGGCTGCACCCCTAAGAATTTGTTGATGTGGGCACTACCGTTTTTTCCCTTCTGTTTCGCAGTGGCACTCGTGGGATTCGAGCTTGCGACATGTTGATTGCTGGGTTGTCAGACACCTCGTCTGCCAACTGAGCCATGCGCCACAACTGCTTGGAACATCATGTGGCGAAATGGGTATAGTAAGATGTGAAAAAATCATACATTTCTGGATGACCCCCCTACTAAAGCGCTACATCAATGCGCGAATCATCACACCTTGTGCTGTTTACATCATACATGAAACATTTACCGTCGTATTTGAACGTGAACTTCTTTGTTTCCGCCATGTCGGGCGCCTTGAACACCATGCAATTGCGCCCGTGGCACGTCTTCCTAAACAGACTAGAAAGACCTAGACCCATTATTATTCCGAAGATCACTCGACTTGCGGAAGAATGAATGAAGTCATGCAGTTGCATTATTCAAATGCTAAATGTTTAAGTTGTTTTGTAACTATATTTTATTTTTTTGAAAAATGCAATTATCATGAACGCGCTGTTTTTTTCCACACGCACACGCCTTTTGCGTTGGGCATTGACATGTATTTGCGACCGTCGTTGCCGATCCGTTTCATCCCGCAGCATTCGTTTGCGGGATAGGGCGGTCCGGGACGCGACAAGTACTTTTTGGTGGTGCGCATGTTGCACCGCCGTTTTCCGTATATCATTCGTCTGCTAAACCCCCTTTTGCATTTTTTTCAAAAAAGATAAAGTGATCGGCTTCATTGGTGCTAAGATGTGCAAATGTTTTATTTTATTTTTATTTATTTTTATCACGTTTGCATGGGGATGGTTTTCAGGTCGTCGTCATCGACGGGGCACGCCTTCGTGTTCTGTTCAAATCGGAAGCAGTTGTGCGCCTTGTCCCTAAAATTAAAGTGGTCCGCGTTGTCCTGCGTGGGATAAACAATGACCACGCGCTGTTTGGGGAGAGAAATGTAGATGTAAAACACGCCGATTGCGAAACTGACGATGAATGCCGGCCAGGAAACGTTGTCTAATACGGACATTGATTGATTAATGTGTATGATGACGATGAATTGCACTGATGCATGTTACACACATTATAATTTTCGCTTCATTTTCCCAATGGTTTTGGTTTGATGCCGTATTTGGTGGTGGGCACGCCGTTCTCCACGATGAACTCTATGAGCTCGTTCTTGTCGGTGTCCGGGTCATCCAGGTTGGCCACTTCATACACGTCGCCCGTGATCCTTTCCTGGTCCTTTGTCCAATTATAAATGTATGCAGCAAGCTGGTCTTTGCGCTTGCGCGCCAGCCGTTCGCGCAGCCGTCGGTTCCGTGCCTCCACCGTGATGCTCGGCACGTCAATCTCGAATTCGAGCTGCTCCAAAGTGTACGGTTTTTGCACCAGCCGAAACATGTCCGCGCCGATGCGTTCCACCGCACAATGCACGTACATTTTATTCATAACTTGTTCGTTTAATGGCGCGATGCGTGAAACGTAGAGCGCAACCGCATCTTTTGTGAAAGCGGCCTCCTGCCCCCCGGATTCAGACCCCCGCTTTAAAATCTCCTTAAATTCTTGCACTGCTTGGTAAAAATCGGACATCAACGCATCCACTTCTTGGCGCCGCTCGGCATTCCGAACCACGTCTAAATACTTTTGCCGGAACCCCCCGTACAGTTCGAGCGCCTGGTTCAATGCAGCTCGATCCGTTTCAAACTGACGAAGGGCTTCTTCTTCCGTGGTGTAGTTGAACAAGAGGTCCAGCTTTGTCTTAATGACATTGTCCTTCAGAACGTCGGCATTATTGAGAGAAGAAGTTGCCAGCGTTTCCAAGCTCATGAACTTGCCCTTCATGATTTCAATGCGCAGTGCGCACGGTTGCGTCCGGTTGCCGCACTGCGCTCGCAGCACGCCGTCCTCGTTGGTGAAGTGGGTTCCACCGGTTTGACCACAAGACACGCACTTGCGGTTGCGTTTCAGCTGCATGATTTTGGCACGTTTTTGTTGCATTGTCATGGTGTCCGACTCTTTGACGGCGTGTTTCTGTTCTTCATATCGTTCATCATAGTCATGCTTATATCGGTAATACTCGTTCAATGCATCCACGTAGTCGGCCTTGGAGACATTCGTAACGGCAGCAGAAGCGGACATTTGTTATTGGCGTGTTTTCTTATATATGTTGAACATTATTTATATCCCATGGCATGCGCGCGCGCGCACTTCGCATTCACAAAAATATCTTGCGTTGCTTTATCATCTCCACTTCAGGAACTTCCCATTTAGGCAGACCGGTTATGAAGTTTCCACGTGACGCCGCATAGTTTGTGGCATTCACCATGCGCAATTTAGAGAGAATGTATTCCTGCTGTTTTCTGTGAATTTCAACCTGCTCCTCCGGAGTCGGCTTGCTTCGATACTTGTAATACAGCATTGCGCCCACCATGAGAACAAATGCGCCAAACATGCACGTGTTGAACACGCCGTTGTGATACTCTTCGCGCAAACGATTGCATTCTTTCAACACTCCTCCGAAAAAGTATTTGACACCGGGCTCGATGAGGGAAGGAGGGGGGGCATGCATTGGACCAGTGGAGTAAGACGGCATGTGAATTGGATGGAAGTGTGCGTGTGTGTGTGTGTGTGTGTGTTTACATTATGCCATTAAAATTTCAAATTAATTTATACACAATGTTTATGTGCATAAATACATATTCATTAAATACCCCAGTTCTTACACTAATTCACGTATAAAAACATGGTCTTGGCGCCCACGAATCCTCCCGCAACTGCGGTTTCATCCAACAATGGAATGATGAACCTGGGCATTTACAGCATCATTTCCGCCTTGTATTTAATAATTTCTCATGAGAGCAAGTCCTTGAGCAATTCACCGAGCGACGGCACCGCGTCATCCTCTTTTTTTTCAATAACAAAAATCATGTCCATCATTTTTCTGGCAATCATCTGGTTGACCCAATTCATGCTCACATTTATGTCATTGCAGAAACAATGCAACACGCCGAATTACGGATTGGCAGCGTGGTCTTCATTCGCAACATTCGCATTGCTGTTTGTGCCGCTTTTTGTGTGTTTGGAGTACAATTACACTTGGTTGCGCCCCTTTGGAAACACGTTCGGCTACTTGATGAACAAACTAAACGGGTTGGCGTCATTCATGCACGGCATCAAGAAGACAAAAAGCGACAACGACAAGGTTCAAGAATATTTGGATTACATGAATGAAGACCCATGGGCATTGTTTAGCATGTTGTCGACGTATGATAATGCGGACGATGAAATCAAAGCAAGCAAGAAATTCGACGATTTGAAGGAATCGTATTTGAATGAATCGCGCGATGATACAAAAGAAACATTTGTGAACTACGTGCGCGTGAAGGAAAATATCGCCAAATTCGTGTTTTACGTGCTGACATTGAACTTCATGGCGGACTTGACGTTCATCGTTGCGCAGGAGAATTCGCCGTGCGCCATCAACATTGACGAAGTGAATGATGCCGCTTCATTCAAACCCAAACCCAATCCGGCTGGCACGAAACCGCCGGTGGTTTTCAAAACAACGGAATGAGTTTGCTTCACCAGCTCAACAAGGGAGTGGATGCATACAACACCAGCAAATAAGAGAGAATGGCAATGACAATGGCGATCAACCACGCAGGAACTACCGTTTTTCGCTTGAACCCGATTCCAAACTGGCGCAAACTGCCGTCGTCATTGTACATGAATCGCGGCCGGAATGCCTGAATTGCTGCAAATGCGGCTAAAAACACTAGAATGGAGAATGTGGTTATGTGCTGTTTGATGAAATATTGGTTGAAAATTTGCATGAGCGATGTGGTTCCAATGATGTAAATGATATTATATAAAGACATATTTATTTATATAATTCTGCGTTAATGCGTCAATGCGTCAATGCTTCTTTAAATCAGACAACGGATGCCACTGTCCGCTGGCATCATCCTGATATTGAAAATGCGCATCTGACCACACATTGCACGGAACATTCGCATCCGACATCACTTCGTTGCAGTGCACGCGAGCAAACTGTCGCAACGTTTCAAATGCCACTTCGTCCGGACTGCGAATAATTCGATTGGTTTCTGCATCAAATGTGGCAAACCACTCATGCACCGCTTGATCCGCCACAATCACGTGCATTAACCGCATTCCATCTTTCAAATGCTTAAGTTGGTTCTGTTTACCGATGTTGCGCGTTCCTTTCAATGTGCCATTTCCACTTGTGGTGCTTTCATCGTCATCATCATGGACAGATTCGGCGTGGTGTTCTTGGTCTTGGGGGTGTTGTTGGGGTTGTTGTTGTTGCTCTTGTTGCTCTTGTTGCTCTTGTTGCTGCTCTTGTTGCTGCTCTTGTTGCTGCTCTTGTTGCTGCTCTTGTTGCTCCATTGCTCTCTTCAGTTTTTCAACTGCAATTGCTTCTTTGACATAAATGGTTCCATAGTACCAAATGCAATCACTCGTTTCAAATGCGGTTGAAATGGGCGCGGGTGGCATGACTGGAAACCACGTTTGAGGAACAATTGAATTCAAATAACCCTGCGTTGCTTTTTTCAAGCCATAAAAAAACGTTTTTTGCTTGCTGCCATGCGCATGTGCAGGCTTTTGAACGCCTCTCGGTGAATGTTTGAAAAATGATGGCATTCGTTACAGTTGTCGATGATTCTTTATGTTTGTATTTATGCAATAGATTTTTGTCGCTGGGTTCTTCACGCATTTCACACGTGCGCTCTAATTCTCGGAATGTATTGCACCATGTGCACAACTTCGCGCAGGTTCAGCTGCATGGTTTCATTGTCCCACGCCGTCGTGTGTTCTTCCCGGGCTTCGTCAATGACGGAGATTCGCTCTCGAAACGCAACCCACTTGACATCCGGAGCTATTGGATCAACCCGCATTTCTTCAATGCGGCCAAACCGGCACCGACGAAATTCATCGGCCGTGTTTGATGTCCCGGACAATATCACGATGTAGTGCGCGTTTGGCGTGGCGGGTCCAACCTCAATTCGTGGATGATGATCCTCGTGTTCGTGCGCTGGAATGACAGAGAGGTTGACTTCTCCCATGAAAACACAGTGCAGTTCGCTTTCATTGCAATGCTGAATCGCCTGGGTTTCAACCACTTCCAACATGTGTTGGTGCATGATTGATTCATGCACGTCGAAATCGATTTCGCGCAAGATGTGATTTGTCATCATCGTTTGTGCAGTTGCAATGGGTGCAAGTGCGTCATGTTCAGAGTCGGATGCATGGTCGGGATCAGCGGCATATAAATCTGCCCGACACAACGGACACGTGGGGTTCACACTGTGCGCATGCCATTTCAAGAGACACGATATGCAAAACAAGTGTTTGCACGCGGTGAATGCGTGATTTTCACCGGACTTCAATGGATTTCCACACACCCCGCAATCCCCAATAATTGCTGCATCGGACATTCGATTTGATTTGCTTTGTTGGTTGCCGACAATAAAAAACTTTCAATTTTTGAAAATTCATGCAACCAAAATGGAGTGTCATGTTGTTGAAGTGCATTAATGTAGTTAAAACAATTAGTTTAAAATCAACATTATTAATGTTATAAATAGTCATACTTGCAACCAACACATTTTGAACACATCATGCCACCACCGACATTTGAATTGATGTATCACAAACCCAAGAATTCCTCCCTGTTTGAAACTTTAGAAAATGCAAACACCGGGTTGCACAACTTGCAAAATTACATCCCACTTTACCGGAGGTTTTTTTCGTTGTCGGAAACGAATTACAACGGCATTAATTTGAACCATAGATGCCATGTTGGTTCTGTTCAAAGTGGCACAAACAAAAACAACGTGATTGCGACAATTGACCAGGATGAAACACATGAATCCAAGCGCGTCTTCATAAAATATTCGCCGTTATTGGACCCCATCAAATATTTGTCGGGGAAATACGACATGCAATCGCCGGATTTGCTGGTGCTTCCGTCCCATGCACCAACGGGTGCGGTGCATTCGGTGCATCAAAAAAAAATGAATGATCCAACCAATTCGTCCTACGTGGATGCATTCTTCACATATTTGACCAGTCAAGTCTTGGACACGCACGGATTTGTGCATGGTCTTGAATTTTACGGGTCATTCTTGGGCAATCAAGATGAATTCACGGTAAATGTGTATGACGATGTTGAATATTTCAGCACGTGCGACTTTTTTTTGAAGAATCGGAATGAGCTGTTTCGATTGGATGAAATATCGAGCCACGTGTTTGATTCCAATCGTCGGCACAACGACACCCAATCCAAATTGGTGAGGCCGAATGTGACAATCGGGGAAGAAGTGCCCCTTGAAGTCGAAGAAGTTGTGCTTGAGTCGCATGCCATTGCGTTTGACGAACTGTTTTTGTCGCCACCATCGACCACTCCAGCTGGATCCGTGGAATTGGAAGACTGCACGGACACGGGAGTCCCCGAACATTCGCATCGCGTGGAATCCAGAAACGGCCGGTCCGCGTCCGAATCCAGCGACTCTTGTTCATCGCGGTCATCTTGCAGCGACGATGACATGAGTTTTTACAAGGAAACTGGCAACGGAAGTGATGCCGTGCACATGTCATCCGAAAGCGATGACGGAACGGATGATGAAAATGACATTGAAGACGACGATGACGCCACGTTCGATGACGACGAAGAAGTGCACAATGCCCACATTTTCGGGTTTCCGGTGCACGCCATTTTGATGGAGAAGTGCGAAAACACGCTGGACCACCTCATGTGCGGCAGGAACGAGTTGACTGAGCCCGAATGGGCGGCCATTCTCATGCAAGTCATCATGACCCTCATTGCGTATCAGCACATGTTTGCAATGACGCACAACGACCTGCACACGAACAACATCATGTTCGTCAAAACCGAGAAGAAATACTTGCACTACTTGCACAAGGGCATTTATTATCGGGTTCCAACGCACGGTCGCATCATGAAAATCATCGACTTTGGACGAGCCATTTACACGTATCGCGGCCAAACCATGGTCAGCGACAGTTTTGACCGCACCGGCGACGCGGCAACACAGTACAATTGCGACCCTTACATGAATCCGAAAAAACCGCGACTGGATCCCAATCCCAGTTTCGACCTGTGCCGCCTGGCGTGCTCCCTGTTCGACTATTTTGTGGAAGACATTCGGGATGCTCGCGAATACGAGGCTGTTTTAAAGGAAAGCCGGGTTGCCCGCACGGTGGTGGAGTGGTTGAAGGATGACAAGGGGCGAAACGTGCTGTATAAGAAGAACGGCGACGAGAGATATCCGGATTTCAAACTGTACAAAATGATTGCGCGCAGCGTGCACGGCGCCGTGCCGCACGAGCAGCTACTTCGGCCCATGTTTGCGCACTTTGCCATTCCGCGCAAACAAATCAAGGGCAAACCGCACATCATGAACATTGACGCGCTGCCGTTGTACAAGGACGCGCTGCCCTCCTAATTCATTGAGCGCGGAAAACGGCATTGAATTAAATGCCGCCATTTTAATTTAAACACAGAATTATATGTCATCATATTTCATATAATTCATACAATAAAACTTAAAACTTAACTTAGGTAATATGATCACGGTTTTACTCAATGGCGGGTTGGGCAACCAATTGTTCCAAGTGTTTGCTGCTCTCGCCGCCGCCATTCGCAACGGCGACACGTGTTATTTCCTTTACGCCACAAAAGACGCGACCGGAAAACGAGAGACATACTGGAACACCCTCTTTCACAATTTAAGGCCACTGACCGTCATGTCCAGTTCCGCAAATGTGCAACGATTCATGCAACTGCCCACCTATCAGGAGCCGGCATTTGGTTATGCCAAGTTGCCCAGCAAGACCGCCATGAATTCCACACCATTGAAACTGGTTGGCTACTTTCAAAGCTATAAATATTTTGCAGATGTTCAAGATGAAGTGTATGAGAAAATGCAACTGTTGGAACAGCAGAGACAAATTCGAGCCATGTTTGCAGAAAGCACGTGGTTTTCGTGCGGGGTTGTCTCCATTGCCATGCACTTTCGGATTGGCGATTACAAGCACATACAAGACGCGCACCCCATTTTGCCATTGGAGTATTACAAAAATGCACTGAATTACATTATACATAACGCGTCATCATCCGAAATAAATAGAACCACCAATCCTGTTAAATTCAATGTGCTGATTTTCAATCAGGCCTGCGACAATGCGGCCATTGTGGACCACATGCAACAATTAAGGGCTGTTCCCGAGTTTGCCCAACGGTGTCGATTTTACAAAGTCCCGGACATGTTTGACGATTGGAAGCAGATGATGCTCATGAGCGTGTGCGATTATAACATCATCGCAAACAGCACATTCAGCTGGTGGGGTGCATATTTGAATCAGAACCCGGGCAAAATTGTGTGCTATCCGAGCACGTGGTTTGGCCCCGCTTTGAAAAATCACGATACGCGCGACTTATTTCCGACGGACTGGGTTAAAATAACCCCGTGATGCATTCACTGGTTTAATGAATTGTTTAATGAACTGTTATTCGTTTTTTTTGAATTTTTCATATTCAAAAAAAATTGATTCTCGGTGTATTATAATTTGCATAGAATCCATACAAATATACAACAATTATGACCCGAACCGGGGACGACATCAAAGGCATGTCATATGCATTGTATCAAATGCCGGAAGACACTGAGGGAACGTATGCCGTTATAAAAGTGTTAAATGTGCCCACTGCAAACGAAGCCGCTCGAGACACGCCGTTGCACTTGTGCGACCCATCCAAATTAATAACACAGCATCGCCTGGGGGATAGAAGGTTGCCGTTTCGAACGATTGACCCAACCATGTATTACCAGCATGAAATTGACTGGTATGAAACAGGCGTGTTGCCGGCCCCGCTCTACATGTGTTTCATTTACGCACTCAAATGCTACTTGTGTGGCGAAACACAGACATCGGGGGGCGACATTCACGGCGAAATGACCGAAAATTTCAAAGAAGGATACCGGTTCTGCACCAATTGCGCTCCCTATGTTCGCCAAGCTCTTTACAAAACTCTGGCGCCGATTTGGCGGTTTCGTTTGGAATCTGAACGCGCATGCGCTGACGGGGGCAGGGTCCCAATTTGGGTGCACCGCACCCGCCGCGACGAATCCGGCAAATCGGACCGCACGAATTCGGGGCGCCCGTTCCGATACACACGGTGGTTTGTCAGTTCGTGGATCTCTCGCAAATCCATCAACCGGCACGACCCGAATGTGGAACCGTTTGAGGAGGACCAAATTTGTGTGGAAGAATGGAATGCGACCGGCGATGCCATGTGCAAATTGGTTTCGGTCATGGACGTGTTCTTTGCCAACCGGGGCTCACTGCGCGACCCGAACTACGACCCCAATGCGGACGACCCGCTGAATCAGGTGCGACACTTGACAATCGATGAAAAACGGGAGATCATGCGGCAAGAGTCGGCCCCGTTTGAATGATTTTAGAATTTCAAAGTATTAGTTAATTCAGGAATTTTTCGTGCGTCTTCGAGTGTCATGCTAAATCGTCGTGTGTTCGGAAGCACTGAAGAATAATGAGCATTATCTCCGTGAATAAAGATCACTGTTGCGGTTGAAGGTGTTTCTTTATTTAAATTAAATGGTGTGATAAGCGTTTGACTAACTAATTTACCCTCATGCATTTGAGAATTTTGTTCAAACACGACTGTTATTACATTAAATAATCTGGAATAGTCTGTTATTTCTTGTTCGGACAAATCACGTAGTCCGCCATTGGCATTGTAAAGGACTTTGTCTCTTGCGAATGCACTGTATTCTGAAAATGTCAAACGAAATGCTCGTGCAACCTCCTGCTTGTATGTGTAACCACCCGTGGGAGTTGGTGGTATTTTTCCATAAATTGTAGACAAACATTGCAGAAATGCGTGGGTCAAACAATTACCATCACCGATTGTATTTATCACCGGCCAGTCATGAAAAACGGTAGGAAACACGTTTAAATTTCTCCTATCTCTAACGTATATTGGGGTTGGCAATAATGTTATTTTGTTTGCATTAACCCAATTATCAACAAATGTATTTGGGTTTTTCAGTGAATTTAACATTTCTTGTTGTGCGGTTATTGGTGCTGCTATTCCTCCTGTTGCGACTGGTGCCGCTCCTGATGCTGCGACTGATGGTGGTGCTTTTGCTGGTTGTAGTTTTCCTGTTGCTGCTGCTAGTGCTGCTGCTATTCCTTCCTGATCTTTCAAAATCTTAATTCTATCATTTATTTGTGCAATCACAGGTTTGTATTGTTTTATAAGTTTTAATTCTTTTATCACACCTTGATCAGCAGATGCGGCTTGTTTTCCATTTTTGCTGATAAATGTTTTCACATATGTTTCTGATGCATTTAGTTTTCTCTGAATATCCATAATCTCTTGTTCTAATCTGGAAATTTCAGCTTGTGTTGGGGATTGTTTTGGTGGTGCGGTTGGTAGTTTTGCTGGTGCTTTTGTTTGTGTTTGTGTTGCGACTGGTGTTGCTGCGACTGGTGCTGCTCCTGTTGGTTGTGCTGCGACTGGTTGTGCTGGTGGTGCTTCTGCTTTTGGAGGTGGTGCTGTTGTTTGTGCGACTGGTTGTGTTATTCCTCCTGTTGCGACTGTTTTTGGCAGTGCTGGTAGTAGTTTCGCCGTTTCGAATACATTTTTGAAAACTGGCACAAGAGGTTCAAAGTACGCCACCAAAGGGTCAAACCAGTCCTTCTTTGGTTCAAGGTTTTTCATGAAGAAACCCGTCATCTCGACTACCTCTGCTGACTTATTCATTTTTGACCAAATGTCCATTGCAATACTGGTTGCAACCTTACGTTGGTCATCGAACTTTGGATTTTGTTTCCATTGTTCGCCAAATAATAGTATATCACGGTTGTATCTGGCATTGATTGTTGTTTTTGGGCGGTTGAACGGTATTGTGTTTGTTTTATCGTATGTTTCATTGGCACCACGCGCAAATTGCACATGTCTTCTAATGACCTCAATTTGTGCATGAACACTTCCAAAAAAAGATCCAATCGTATTAGCTGCATTTCCGCGGCTCTCGGTCGGTGGTGTTTCATAACCTAGAATTGAAAACAATTCGTCATTACGGTACGCTCTAGTTAATGATTTTGATGGTTGTGATGCGGTTGGTGCGCTCCAATATGAAAAACTTACAATGGTTGGGTCATATCTGGAAAAATTCAAATATGTATTTGCTTGCACCATAATGAACCCTATCATTTTCAAAATGGCATCATCGCGGTTGGCAGGAATAATCTTTATTTTGTCAGTGGCTGGTGCAGCGGGTGCTGCTGATGCGGTGGCTGCTGCAGCTGTTTCTTGCTGTTGTCTCATAAGTGCAGCTACCGCATCTTCATCTGCCTTCTTTTGGAGAGCATCTTCATCTGCCTTCTTTTTGAGAGCATCTTCATCTGCCTTCTTTTTGAGAGCAGCAGCAGCTTCATCTGCCTTCTTTTTGAGAGCAGCAGCAGCTTCGAGAGTAGCAGCATCTTCGAGAGCAGGACCAACAGCTTCATCGGATGGTGGAGAGAAATCCGTTAATTCCATTGATGCACCACTGGGCAAGTTGCGTATTATTTCTGGTTCTTCTTCCACTGGTTCCGCTTCTACTGGTGCTACTGGTTCCGCTTCTACTGGTACTACTGGTTCCGCTACTGCTGTTGCTGATTCCACTGATTCCACTTCTGAATCCGCTTCTGCTGATTCCACTTCTTCTACTGGTTTTTCACCTCTGTATATTTTAAGAAGGCTGGGATATGCATTTCGTAATGGAGCATCTTCGTTTATGAACAATTTTTTAAAATCATCATCACTGATAATTAATCCCGTTTTGACGATTTCAGGTTTAATTTTAAGACGGATCATTTTCGCGATCAATTGCCCACACTCAGCACTTGTTTTCTGGATTGTAGACACGGGACAATTCAATAACCATTTTCCGTCGCCACGTTGAACTGCAAGACCCCCAGTCGTTTGTTTATCTGCTGCAGTGTGTCTGAGATTTGCTTTCTGGCCTATGAAAATTGAAAATGATCCCTCCCCCCCTCCTCCATGTTGTCCACGTTGTCGTCGCGTTTGGTTATTCTTTATGGGGTTGTTCTTCTTTTTGTTCCTCGTGCGAACATTGGCACGACATTTTCGGGTCAATTGTGTTGATTTATTATTGCAATTTGTCTTAACCGTTCTGATTCGGTGTGCCATTTGACCAAATGTTAATAACTCGCATAAAATGAACAAATATTATATTTTGTTCATTTCCGCATGATTTTGTCTCAATGCAATGAGACCAAGTCTCGAATGCCGTCTTCAAAGTTGACACGGATGCTCCACCCCAGCGCCTTCAATTTGGAGTTGCTGATGTAATAGCGTTTGTCGTTGAATGGTCGGTCTTCGATGAATTGGATCCATTCCTTTTCATCGGCATGTTCGCCTTTGATCAAATGTATCAACAGAACGGCAACATCCATGATGCTGTATTCCATTTTCTCGTCGCACCCAATGTTGTAAATTTCTCCCAACTCTCCTCGTTCCAAGATGGTGGTGAATGCGGCTGCTGCATCCTTCACGTGCAAAAACGCCCGCAAACAAGAACCGTCACCCTGTATTGACACCTGCTTGTTTTCTCGCAACTGATGAATGAATCGCGGAATGACCTTTTCGGGATATTGATTGGGTCCATACACGTTGTTTCCGCGGGTTATGATGATCGGCATTCGGAAGCTGTGGTAATACGACTGCGCAATGAGCTCGGCCGCCGCTTTGGTGGCAGCATATGGGTTCGTCGGACACAACACCGACTGCTCCGTTTTTTGCGTGTCATGAGGGTTCATGGTGGATTCCCCATACACTTCATCGGTGCTGACATGAATGAACTTTTTTAGTCGAGGGCAATGCAGTCGCGCCGACTCCAGCAAATTGTGGGTCCCCAGGACATTGTCCATGGTGTACTCCAGCGCATCCGTGAACGACGTTTGCACGTGCGACTGTGCCGCAAAATGCACCACGTGCGTCACATCAAACACGCCAAACATGCTGTCAATCTCGTCCTTGTTTCGCAAGTTGCACTTTACGAAAATGTATCGCATGTCTGCGCGCACGTGTGCAGCCACATTGTCCACGTTTGCACAGTAATACAACGCATCGGCATTCACAATGCGCACATGCTTGTATTTATTATGCAACTCATTTATGAAATGCGAACCAATGAATCCAGCTCCGCCAGAGACCAAAATTGTCGTGGATTCATTGTCTTCAATGCCTTCAATGCCTTCTGCCGACAATTCCCGGAATTCCTTGACATCCCCGTTGCATGTTCGTTTGTATGTTTTCATCAACGATTCCACTGCATCCTTGATTGGCCGCACCTGCGGGAAGAGGCGCTGCAACTCCTGCGTGTCCAGCCAGTTGTTGGACCGCTTCGATGCCAGAACCGCGTCTTGTTCCTCGAGTGAGAAGTTGCGCCATTCAAATGCAGGGTCCACGTGCTCTTTGTAGAGAGAGAGGATTTCGTTGTGGCTGATGACGCCTGGATTCGTAAAATTAAGCGTGCCAATGTATTTATTTTTCATGAGCTCCAAGGCCATGGGCAGCAACTCCGGCAACACCGACATCGAGTTGGAAATGGAACACACCTTTTCGTAATGCGTTATTTTGGTTATGAAATTGCGCGGGTGGTCTTCGCCCACAATGGGCATGCGAATGCGCAGATTCAAAATGGCCTGCCGTCTTTGTGTTTGGCCCGGTTGTCCGTGCCGCCATGCCATGAAACGGTCGGTCATTCCCTTCACAATCGAGTAGCTGGACCCAAAAAAGTTGGGCTTGTCGATTTCTTTGAATGCTTGAATGCAATCTTGGTCATGGTCATCATTATTGAAAATGCACCCGGTGCCCAGATACGTGTAATGGATGTCGCGGTCCGCGCACAGCTGCGCAAGAATGATGGGCGCCATCAAATTGTCGCGCACATTTTCAACGAGTTTGCCGGGTTGTTCCAAGTAGTCAATTGTTGTGAATTTCTCTCCATGCGTGCGTCCCAAGAAGGAGACCACGTGAGTGGGCGCAACTGCATCCATTTCGCGTTCCAGGTCCGCAATGTGGTCCAAGTCAACGCGACTGGTTGCCACACAATGCTCTGTGTTCTCTTTTGATGCTATTTCGACGAACTGTTGGCCGATCCAACCATTGCCTCCAAATATTAGTATTCGCATTTTATTGCAATACTCATGCTGTTCGTTTTAAATCTGTATTTAGCATTATAAATATTTTTGTATTGACATATATTAATAAAACAAACAGTGAAAATGCCGCGTGGTCGCACAAACAAGGTGCGAAACCACCAACAGCATGGTGGCATGAAATTTGGTCGTGAAATCAAACAACACCTTCTTACCAACGGTGTAACTGAACTCAGCATCATTCAATTTTTGGTTTCTGCAGCAGCAGATGTTAAAATTGTGTGGGACGCAAGCACATATTCATTTATTTTTCAACTAACATTGCCTCTAGGCGGCTTATCATTGTTGGACACATTTGGTTTGTCATTGCCTGATTCAGCTGACACACTTGCTGCATTTTCTGCCAGCACCCCTGAACTTGGAACCCCCATAAAAACGTTTTGTGCAAAAATATCATTTGTGTATGATGCACCCCCCTCCGCCCCTCATCCCACTTCATTAAAAAAGGAATACGAGAAACTAAGAAAAGAGACTACTACGACTGCCAGGGCAAATAGAGAAGCAGACATTCAAAGAATGTTATTTGAAGAGTTCGCTTGCCGCAGTTCAACGGCTTCATTTGTGCCAGATGTGCTTGCTCATGCCATTTTATCAAGACACGAATTTGTGCGCATTTTTGGGAAAGCATTATCATCAACCGCCAAGTCCGCCAAACCAGGCATCATTGGCACTCCTAAGAAGATTTTTGATTGGATATGTGCATGGACTTTTGCAGAACCGATAACGGTTGATGTCCATCTGATGGAAATGATGGATTTTGAACGCACTGTGCCGGGAGTTCCAAGAACCACTGAGTTTGGAATGATTCATTCATTGCGCTCACGGGTCCATGAACATGAAAAAGCTGCCCTTCGCATGATGGCAGAGATTGCACTAGTTAGAGGAAAAGGAATAATGCCACATGATTTTCATGAAGGAAATGGATTGGCAACACAAGATGGCGAGCAACTTTACCTGATTGACTGGGGTGGACTATTTTATTTGGTACATCCAGCCGACCTTGCCAAATTGTTAAGTGATTTTGATGCAATGTGTGCACATGCAGAAAACGGAGAACAAGACGAAATCAAAAGAGCAAAAAAAATAATAGCCAAATCAACAACCGATAAGGAAAAAAAACTTGCAAGGTTTCCATGCCTGCAAGACTTGTGTAGGTTTTTCAAAATTAATTTTGATGCAGCAGACCGTGCCACGAATGTGGCGAATTTAAATGCAAAATTTCGCGCAGAGCTGACCGCATGTGACGACTTCACATGCGTTGCGCCCATTCCACAAACTGTGCATCGCGCATTGATGATGGTGGCATTCGTTGATTTCATGTCAAATAGAATGTATTTCAATCACCCAATTTGTCAATGTGGACGTGTTTTGTCAATTGTGTATCCAGCCCAAGATGTAATCGTTAAAAGCACTACAGGCATTGATGTTTCCACATTTGAAGATTTTAGAACTTTTTTGAAAATGTTTGAGGTTGATGATTTTCCTGCAAACACACGATTGCTTGATGTTGTTAAATTAATAAGAGAAATCACCCAGTTATGTCCCAGTGCATGTGGTGTTCCATTGTCTAAAGACCAGTTGAGACCTTTTTGGATGCAAGCCGCGGAAGATATGAGACTTAGACTTGCGGAAGAAGCAAGACTTGCGGAAGAAGCAAGACTTGCGGAAGCAAGACTTGCGGAAGAAGCAAGACTTGCGGAAGAAGCAAGACTTGCGGAAGCACAACGTGTGGAAGCAAATAAAGCAGCAGCAGCAGAAGCAAGACGAGTTGCGAAAGAAAGACGTCGATTGGAAGCAGCAAGAACACCTGGTGTTTCAAAATTAGCAACGGAATCAAAACCACGAACTAGGTCCGCCATTATAAAAACGCAAGCACAATCATCGGCAGCACAACCAGCACAACCAGCACAACCAGCACAACCAGCACAACCAGCACAACCAGCACAACAAGCATCGGCAGCACAACCAGCACAACCAGCACAACAAGCATCGGCAGCTGTTCCAACGAGTTGGTGGTCGTCATCAAGGGTGAATCCAAGAAATTGGTCGTCTTGGTTTAAACGAAAAGGTGGAACTCGCAAACACAAAACCCGCAACCACCAGCACAATGCAACAAAACGCAAATATTGAAAAGTTCATAAATATAAAAACATGCGGACAATGTAGAGAGAAATTTGATGCCAATTGTTCATGTCATCTTCATCATCATTGGCGTTGTATTTGGAATCACTGCAATTGCACGATGTTATGTCATGTGTTGTCGACCCAATAAATCAAGAAATCAATAAATCAATAAATCAATGCCGCCCATAAACACATAAATACAAAAATTTAATGCATGTATTATATAATACGTAAATAATACACGCATAAACACGCATATTCTCTCGTCATGGTCCGTTCAAAACTGAATCCAGACATTAATTATCGGGAGTACAAGCAGTTGGAGCGGGATGACGCCGACTATGATGCGACCATGTATGAAATCGAGCTTTTAGGCAAAGAAGTGCGCATTGCAATCGGCCGCGGTAAAACGGACAAGGAGGGCATCATTTATTACCCCATGTATCTCATTAACACGGATGACCGAGTGGTGAAACAGATTGGCGTGTTTGAAATCCGGGCCGAACAAGTGAGCGACGTGTTGGACGACGAGGATGACCTCGACATTGACAAACTGCCGCACCCTCTGATCTACTCATTCGTCACGGCTGAAATGTTGGAGGCAGACCGTCGTGGAAAGAATGCTCCAACAGCTGCAACAGCTGCATCCGTCGTTGCTCTAGATGAAGATGCGAATGAAGAACCCGAATCCAATGAAAAGGAACAAGATGATGCAGTGGTGGTTGCGGGAGAAAAAGTAATTGAAGAAGCGGACGAAGCCGCAAACGCGTTGCGCTCCAAAATGAAGGCGCTGGCCATTCCACCCCAGACAAAGGAAACCGCCCAAGCGGAGCACGCCGAATACAAGAAGCAGCCCGCACAGCCGTGGATCCAGACGCACATGCAGAACAACAACTTCGGCATCACGGACAATGAAGGCGGCGGCGAGTGTTTGTTCGCCGTCATTCGCGACGCGTACCGCACCCGTGGGAAATACGTGGAAGTGCCCGAACTCCGGCGCAAGTTGGCAGCGGAAGCAACCGAAGAAGTGTTTGATGGATACAAGGGACAATACACCATGACGGCGGACTCCATTGCCACCACAACGGCGGAGATGCGCAACCTGATAGATGCGAACGCGGGTTTGAAGAAGCGACTGGAGCGCACCACGGAGGCCAAGGAGCAGCAAGCCATCATTGCCGAATCGCGCCGCAATGCCGCGCAGTTCAAGCGTCTGAAATCGGAGCTGGCTCTCAGCAAGGAGCTGCTGCAGGATTTTCACTTCATGAAGAACGTGAACACGCTGGATGATTTTCGAGAGATGCTGAAATCCTGCGCGTTTTGGGCCGACACGTGGGCCATTTCCACGCTGGAGCGCATCCTCCGCATTAAACTCGTCATTCTCTCGTCCGAACGATTCCATGCGGGGGAAATGGGCGGCGTGCTGCAGTGCGGCCAGCTGAACGACCGCGTGCTCGAAGACCAGGGCACATTCGAACCCGATTTCTACATCATGGCCGAGCACACGGGCTCGCACTACAAGCTCATTACTTACAGGGGCGAAGCACTGCTGACGTTTCGAGAGATTCCGTACGACATCAAGGTCATGGTTACAGAAAAATGTATGGAACGCAATGCCGGGCCGTACAATTTGATTCCGCAGTTCCGCACGTTCCGCGAGGAGGAGCTCGGGCTGAAAGAGGACCACGACGTTGCAGCCAGTGCCGACCGTTCATCGGTCCCGGCATCCCATGCATCCCATGCCCCCCTGTATGACGACGCAACCGTGTTCCAGTTTTACAGCAAGAGCATGGACAAGCCGCTGCCGGGCACGGGGTCGGGCGAAACCATTGAGCGCGCCGACATTCCCAAGTTTGCCGAGCTGGCAAAGGAGACGCCGCAGTGGCGCAAGATGTTGTCCAACTTGTGGGAGCCGCCGGGCGACGACCGCGCCAAGGCGCTGTTTGAGCTGGACGGCCACAAGTGGCGCACTTTAGAGCACTATTTGCAGGGCAGCAAGTTTCGCAAGGAGAACCCCAAACATTATCTTAATTTCTCTCTGGATTCGGATTCCGATTTGTCGAAAAGTGCCGCGTTGTTGAAGGACGACAAATCCACGGACATAAGGCCGGACGCAGATTTCGGCGCGCGCGAAGAAAAAGAGCGCGAGGACGCGCAACACGCCAAATACAGTCAGAACGCTTATTTGGGGGACATGCTGCTGAACACGCGGAACGCCAAGCTGGTGCAGTTCAGGCGCGGCAAGCCGCCCATCACGTGTGATGAACTCATGCGCGTTCGGCACCGGCTGCAACGAGAGAAAGCGAAGAAATAAATGACTGCGATGAAATACATGAAATCATAAAATTCAAATATAATGAAATTACAGTAGATCATTATATTCTTGACAAAAATGCCCACTAATGCATTGCACAAGGCATTCAGGGGCTTGTATTCCGACATGCAGCGCTCATTCGCCGAGTGCGCATCAAAACAATTCGAACCGACGACCGTGAAGACGGTGGACTCATGGATGCAGTTGCCGCTGCCGGCCGACATGCGACGCCGTCTTGTATCAAACGGGTCAAATGGTTCCGGCGACGACGAGTTCTTTCCTGCGGAAATACAGCGCCACATCCTGAACGAGCAAAGCATTTCAATAACATACGATTTCAAGGTGGGTGGTCGCAACGTGGTCCTGCATTTCGTGGTGTTCAATAAACGCATCGACAAATTGAACATGAATGACATGGCGGCGAAGGCAAGGCGCGTGTGTGCGCTCCTGCACCTGGTTTCGCTGCACGCCTCTCGCGCCACGTGCTCGTCCACACTGACCATTTTCATTTACATGACCGAGTTTAAGAAGCTGTTTCCCACGCGGAAGGGCGAGGCGTTCGAATCGGAACACGCCAACACCGGGCTGTCGTATCACTGCGCGAGGAACAACGACGTCGTGGTGTATCGCCAAGAGGAGTGGTTCAAGGTCCTCATTCACGAGCTGTTTCACGCGTTCGGGCTGTCGTTCATTGAAAGCGACCTGCCGGATGGAGCGGATGCCGCGATGCAGCGCGTTCTGCAGCGCACGTATGCCATTTCGCACCCGGTGCGCATATACGAGACGTATTGCGAAATATGGGCGCGCATTTTGAACGTGGTGTTTGCGTGCTTTTCGGATGCAGATGGTAATGGCGACAATGGTGGCAGCAGCAAGTGCATGGATTCGGCGGTTGAACTCGCCGTGTTTGGCGACTGCGTCATGAAGGGCCTGCGCAAGGATGCGGAACATGCGCTGCACCAGTGTGCCAAAATCATGCACCACGCGGGCATTCCTCCGCACGTGTTGCTGAATCCGACCGACGAGAACCGCGCAATTGTCGCCGAAAAATACCGCGAAAACACCAACGTGTTTGCATATTACGTGCTGACCTGCGCGTTGCAGCACTCCCACGAGCTGTTTCTGGAATGGTGCTACAAAAACAACCCGTTCGTCGATAAAAAACCGAGAGCCAACGTGCTGCAGTTTCGCACCAATCGGTCCGTCTTTAACAGCTTCGTGGAACTCCTGTACCATTGCAAACATCGATGTCCTGCCACCCCCAGCGTGTCCCTCCACGCAATTCCCGGTTCAAGCATGCGCATGACGCTGCCCAGTGCAACCGAGTAAATCTTTACTTTTACTTTTAGTGAAAAATTGATTTGAAATGTTTCACTAAAAAACCCATTCAACTGACTACCACGCAATGGGCATTAAACACTTGAACCAATTTGTGAGACGGGAGTGTCCGGGAGCAATCAAAACGATTTCATTTGCCGACCTGGCGGGCAAGGTGCTCGCGGTGGATGCCAGCATCTACATGTATCGGTTTGCAGCGGATGAAGCGCTGCTTGAAAACATGTACAGCATGGTCCGCATGTTTCAATTGAGCGGAATTGTGCCGATATTTATATTTGACGGGAAACCCCCGGATGAAAAGCGCAACCTTTTGAACAAGAGGCAGCGCTTGAAACGAATTGCAGAGATGCACTACAATGAAGTCAAAACGCATTTGGAACTGTCTTCGGCTTCACACATGCAAACATGCGACAACGAGCATTTGTTGAAGGTCTTGAAGCGCCGGTTCGTTCGCTTGCACGATGCCGATTTTGAACGCGTGAAGACATTGTTGCAAGCGCTCGGCGTCAATTACGTTGTCGCGCTAGGAGAGGCCGACGCAATGTGTGCGCAAATGGTTTTGAAACGGAAAGCGCACGCGTGTTTGTCGGACGACAGCGACATGTTTGTGTATGGATGCCCGCGCGTGTTGAAGCACTTGAATTTGCTGGATCAAACAATGACCATGCACGACATGTCGAAAATTCTGGACTTGCTCGGAATAACAATGAACGAGTTTCGCCAAATATGCGTGGTGTCTGGAACCGATTACAACCTCGCCGCCGCCGGAGACAATGCTCTGGTCAAACCCAAACCATTCAATTTGCATTTGAAACTAACGCTGAAATTGTTCAAACAATATAAAAAATGCGTGCAAGAAGCCGAGGAAACCGGCGACATTGTGGCAACCGACTTTTACACGTGGTTGCATCACACCTGCGAGACAATTCACCCACGGCTGAAATTCGACTACGATGCAATCACGACGATACACGACATGTTTGAAACGATAAATTTGAATGCCAACCAATTGCCCACTGCAAATGGCGCCCCAGCATGCAAAATCGACCACGCACTGCTGCGCAAGGTCATGGCGCATGAGAATTTCATATTTGTTTAGAATTTATCATGTCCGTCCAATGCTTCAACGTTAATTTTTCATAATTGAATTGGTTGTTTTTGTTTTTGAATGCTTGAATGGTGTCATCCAGCAATGCGCGCGTGATTTCGTGCCAATCGTTGACAATCAACGCCGGCAGACCCTCGAACATGGGTTTGAACCCATTTGCCATAACAATTGGAATGGCTCCCAAGCAAAGCGCTTCCCACGTTCGATGACAGTCCATGCCCATGCCAAACGGGGAGAGAACAAACGCAAATTGGGTCATGGTTTTCCAGTTGGCGGTTCGTTTTGTATCATTGGCGTTGATTGCAAGAAGGTCGGGGGGTATTTGAGTCATGGATTGTTTCCGTTGTTTGAATTTGTCATTTTTCATTGTGAAATTCACGTAAATCATCGGCATTCTTTCATAAAATGGGCGCATTTTCTCTCTTAATTCAATCAAAATTTTCTCTTGGCCAATGGGGTCGCTTCGTTCGCCGTGCGTTCTCCACTTGAACTGCGGGTAATTTGAAATGGTGTGATAATCCAGACCGATCGGCAGTTGAATCAATTTTGGATTGCCGGAAGGGAACATGTTTTGGGCAAACCATTTCAACAAATGGGGGTTGTTCATGAGGGCTGCTGTTTCCGATGGACCAAGGGCATCCATTGGAATGCACATGTCTGAATCCCCTGACACCAACACGAACCCGTGCTTAATGTGCGACAACACATTCAACACAAACCATCTCAGCAAATCACTGCACACATAGATGGACATTCCGTTGTGCATTCTGCCATCCATCAACATTTTTTGCAAATATGCGGTGTCATTTGAACAACTTGAGCTCGGATTCGATGAATGAAACGTGCAGGACTTCAACAGCCCGTGCGAATTCACAAACACACAATTGTTTTCCATAATAAGTATTTGACATTATCGAACAAAATAAAAACGTTGATTGATTTTATTTTATTTGTTGTTTTGTGTTTTGTGTTTTGTGTTTATGATTTTTTTATGGGGGGTTTGGTTTATGATTTTTTTATGGGGGTTTTGGTTTACTATGTCATGTTTGCATCATGTTTGCATCATGTTTTTTAAGCAGTGGCAACGGCGGCAGGCTTGCTGGCAGTGGCGAAGTGGGGGGACATGTAGCGCTGAAGGTTGAAGTAAGTCAGTTCCTCGCCCTTCTTAAGCTTGAGCAGGGACTTCAGCTTGGTGTCGGGGTTAATGCGACGGCCGTTCTCCTTGTCCTGCAAGTTGTTGTTGCGGATGTAAGCGTTGATCTCGCGAGTGACCTCGGTCCTGGCCATCTCAGCGCCGTCGGACTTTCCAAGAAACTCCGACAGCTCCTTGGAAATGAGGGTGGGCTTCACAAAGCCAGAGGGGGCACGGTTGCCGACCTTGCGACGCTTCTTTGCACTGGCCTTCTGCGCAGTGCGGAGCTCCTTGACGGCGTGGCGCTCCAGGGCGCGCAGCTCAGATCGAAGAGTGGCGGCAAAGGCAACCACCTGCTGCAACTTGGAAGAAATGGAAGCAAACTGAGAAGCAATGGCGGACTCAATGGAAGGAACAACGGGGGCGTCAGTGGAAGCAGAAGCGTCGGTTGCAGCGGAAACAACGGCAGCGGCTTCAACAGGAGCAGCAGAGGCCTTGGAAGCCTTGGGCTCCTTGGGAGCCTTGACAACCTTGGCGGTTGCAGGAGCAGCAACGGCAGCGGCAGGAGCTGCGGAAGCGGAAGTGGTCGCGGTGGTGGAGGAAGCGGTCGCCGAAGCGGAGGTCTTAGTCGTCTTAGCCATGGTTGTTGGTCTATACCCTCTATGGAGATGTCTTTTTAAGCTTTTTTACGAATTAAATGTTTATTGCGAGATGACATGCAGTTGTCATGTCGTTTTGACACAGATTTGATTCAACTTTCAAATGTTCCTTAATGAATTCATTAGTTATTCATTTATTTTATTGTTAAACTTTATAGTACGAAAATAAATTATGAGTAGACCTGTTAGACCTGTTAGACGTTATGGCGATAGACTTTATAGCGATACTAGTTTATTGGAAGATTATGCGAAACGTTCACCATACACACATAGTACTGAAATTTCACGAGCTATGAGAAGTGGAAGATGTGCATGTGTGATTGACCCAGTTCCAGAAGGATGTTTGTATGCCAGTTCAGATAGAAACACCGAAACAATTAAAAATTTCACAACTGGAGGAGAATCTCGAGATGAACTTAAAATATTTGTTTATTTGGCTGGTCACTCTGGAATGATAAACACACATCAAATGCCAAATGAACCAAAGATTACTGTTGGATGCAATACCTTTTTTTTCAACAATGCTGGTGAATCATCTTTTACTCCGGTTGGTGTGGCTTCAAATCACACAAGTGGCCGATTCATGACCACCTTGAGCGACTTGTCAGATAGTTATGAAACAATCGACAAAGGAAGGTTCTATTCATTTCTTGAACGATTTAGAGACAATGAACTATTACCGGGTTCTCCAATATCATTATATACCCTTGGAACCCAAATAGATGACTTGAATGTGTTGGGAGCAGGAACACTTTATGACACTGATTATGACCGCAATCCAGACGGAAGCACAACATTTACTAGAAATCCAGCAAGTGTTCGAATATTTGTAAAAAATGGCCGAAATAAAGTTTTTGGAAATTTGACCAGTCCCAATTTGATTGACATGTTTCTTCACACAATAGGAAATTTGCAGATGAGACCAAGTCAATATTCCCCTGGATATTTTGATATTACAATTGACCCATATATGTATCATGACCAATTAAGTGGGTATAGACATGTGCGTCTTTCAGACATTTACAATTTTATAAGAAATGTAATTGCACAGGCGAATTTGGTAAATACTGATGCAGACATGAACGAGTTTATGTCTCATCATGTAGTATTGGTTTCAACGGGATGTAGATGTTTGGGAACTGGAGATGTTTGTCGCGTTTCATCTGTGGAACCACAGCACTCAATTCCTGATGACATTTTCGATGACTTTTCAGATGACTTTCCAGATGATGACGCGAGATCCGTTGGTGGCAAGAAGAAAAAACAACGACGCCGACAAACCCGGAATCGAAAATATAAACTGTCAAAAAAGAAGTCGACCAAACGAGTAAGACGAAGTTAAGCGTGCACAACCGCTTCATACAACCACGGCATCGCGACCCGCGCGGGTTGGCTAACCAGAGTGAGAGCTGACAACACATAGTATGCTCCTAAAGATTGGCTGTCCCGATTTATGCCCGATGCAACAAACCGGTGAACGAGTTGGATGCCATGATGGCGAATCGTGTCCGGCTGCATCTGGAAGCCACGCAAATCAATGTATCGAAACGGGTCCCCGTTTGGGGGGCAAATCTCTTCTTTCAATTGCGGCAGGATCTGTGCTCTGTAATTCCAAATGTCGGCCAATTCTCGCATGAATCGCATGATTTGCACAAAATTGAGGTCGCTAAACCAGGAAGAGTCCGCGTAGTGTCCGTGTGCATTGATTTGCTGAAACGCTGCAAACAACACGTTGTCGTCTTGTTGCTGCATGGACAACACCGGTTCCGGCTCCACTTCGATGATGCAGTTCACTCCAATGATGTGAGACAAACAAATTTTTCGAAACATTTGCAGCCGCAGCGAGAGCGGCAGCGGCATTCGGTTGTATGGATTTGTGATTGGCGTGGATGAAGCGTCGCCGGATTTTGTCTCGGATGTGCAATAGGTGTACAAGGACGTGATATCAAACCCATACACCATGCCCGAATCATCCTTCACGCTTATGAATTGAGCCTGCGAAATGTCGCGCACTGGTTCCATGCTGTAAAAATCGGTGTCATTCACGCACAATGATCGATCGTGATATGCGGGGCCACCCATTCGCGTGTGCATTTTGATGAAACTTCTGCGGACCAGCCGCTGTATGCGAGTTATAAAATGCGACTGAATCAAATGCGTGTGAATGCGTTGCTTCAACTCCGGTTTGGTTCCACTGCATTTAATCCCATGATGTTTGCAGATTTCCTTAAGTTCTGCAACCTTGTGTTCGGTTTGCATGAATTCCGCATGTTCCGCAAATTTAGGAATGTGCAGTGCGTTTTCTTTGTCTTTGTCTTTGTCTTTGCATTTGTCTTTGTCTTTCACTTTTTTGCACGTTCGATTTTTCTTGCATGCATTCAGATCTGTGTCAATTTGGTTTATGATGTTGTTGTATTGATCATACACGTTGGCAGCATTCATGTGTTCAATGTTGGGGTTGATGATGGAATTGTGATAATAATCATTGTGAATTATGTTGATTATTTCATACGGTTGCGCTTGCTGAGGTTGAACGTGCTGCATTTCTGGAGGACAATTGTGTGGTTTTATTATACTATTTATATTTTTTTATATCGGTTCGCAAATGATTCAACATGCATACATTAAGAAAAACAATATAAACTTTTTTTATTATGTCAATACATAACACGTCCCCCATTTTCCAATGAAATTGACACCGTGTTTGCTATTGCTGTTTGCACTGTCCATGACAGCCAGTGTTCCAGTGGATGAAGTCGCATTTGATTCTCAACCCCTGACCGTTTTGGAAAACACGAACAACGATGTGGAAAATTATGGTGCAGAAACTTTCGACAGCAATGGTCTTGATGATGACGACAACGACCACGGAAATCAATACCTAAGAAAAGGGTTTCGAAGCGTGGTTCGCAAAATATTTGGTTCTCCTGCTCCTAGGCCTGCACCTGTTGTTGCTCCCAAGCCTGCACCTAGGCCTGCACCTGTTGTTGCGCCTAGGGCTGCACCTGTAATTGCGCCTAGGGCTGCACCTGTAATTGCGCCTAGGGCTGCACCTGTTGTTGCTCCTAAGCCTGCACCTGTTGTTGCTCCTAGGGCTGCACCTGTTGTTGCTCCTAAGCCTGCACCTGTTGTTGCTCCTAAGCCTGTTGTTGCTCCCAAGCCGGTTGTTGCTCCTAAGCCTGTTGTTGCTCCCAAGCC